>SKFA01000417.1_pt1 | contig 31089 bp, 24 predicted proteins | sample 4820291 | NCBI WGS metagenome assembly SKFA01 (sample SAMN11008795, study PRJNA524170) | human gut metagenome | isolation source: fecal sample from pouch patient p30 | place: Israel: Tel-Aviv | reverse complement strand
CGCTGATAGGTTTCACGTACCAGATGCATCACCGGAGAATTAGCGTCCGGCTGCCAGCCAGGATATGCGCCTTTCGCTTCGGTTTTCGCGCCAGCCAGTTTACCCAGCGAATCCAGCATGCTCACCACGTAGTCTTTACCGCTGTCGATCAGTGAACGGATCAGGCAGTGAATTTCTACGTTATTGTCAGTCATGGTCACCACACCGACGTTCAGGGAGGTTTCAACCACACCTTTGGCTACATCGGAGTTACGAATCACACCGTTCGGGGTGGCGTTCAGCAGACGAATAAAGGTATCGCGAGATTTCGCAATCAGGGCAGCTTTATCGTTCGCTACAGAGTCCAGCAACAAGGCCAGATTTTTCTCTTTTTCTGCCAGCTCGTTTTTCAGGATCTCCTGATAGGTATTCACCAGAGATTTCAGGACGTCGACTTTATCAGCTGCGACAGCAATGGTCGCAAAGGCTTCACGCGGGATGGCGTTACGCAGTGTGCCGCCGTTGAAATCGATAAGGCGCAGATCCAGTTCTTCCGCATGACCCGCCAGGAAGCGCACCAGCAGTTTGTTGGCATTACCCAGCCCAACGTGGATTTCCCCGCCGGAGTGACCGCCTTTCAGACCTTTTAAGGTTAACTTGAAGGTTTCAAAACCAGCTGGAACCGCTTCACGATCTAAATGCAGGTTGGAGGTGAAGTCGATACCCCCCGCACAACCCATGTAGATTTCACCTTCTTCTTCGGAGTCGGTGTTAATCAGAATATCAGCCTGCAACCAGTTGCCCTGTAAGCCGAACGCACCGTCCATACCGGCTTCTTCGGTCATGGTCAGCAGCACTTCCAGCGGGCCGTGAACCACGTTTTCGTCAGCCAGAACCGCCAGCGCAGAGGCCATACCAATGCCGTTATCCGCACCCAGCGTGGTGCCGCGCGCTTTAACCCATTCGCCATCAATATAAGGCTGGATAGGATCTTTCGTGAAGTCATGCACGGTGTCGTTATTTTTCTGCGGCACCATATCGAGGTGGGCCTGTAAGACGACCGGTTTACGATTTTCCATACCTGCGGTAGCAGGTTTACGAATCAGGATATTACCTACCTGATCGCGTTCGACATGGAAACCTTTCTCTTTTGCCCAACCAACAATGTATTCAGCGAGTTGCTCTTCATGATAGGACGGGTGAGGAATAGAACAGATTTTGGCAAAAATATCCCACAGCGGCTGTGGAGATAATTGAGACAGTTCAGACACGTTAAGTCTCCTTGTCGATCACCCGCAAAACAGTATTGCAGGTCACAGGGTTAGCAGAAAATGTTGTCAACACAAGACAGGCTTGCGAGATATGTTTGAGAATACCACTTTATCCCGCGTCAGGGAGAGGCAGTGCGTAAAAAGACGCGGACTCATGTGAAATACTGGTTTTTAGTGCGCCAGATCTCTATAATCTCGCGCAACCTATTTTCCCCTCGAACACTTTTTAAGCCGTAGATAAACAGGCTGGGACACTTCACATGAGCGAAAAATACATCGTCACCTGGGACATGTTGCAGATCCATGCACGTAAACTCGCAAGCCGACTGATGCCTTCTGAACAATGGAAAGGCATTATTGCCGTAAGCCGTGGCGGTCTGGTACCGGGTGCGTTACTGGCGCGTGAACTGGGTATTCGTCATGTCGATACCGTTTGTATTTCCAGCTACGATCACGACAACCAGCGCGAGCTTAAAGTGCTGAAACGCGCAGAAGGCGATGGCGAAGGCTTCATCGTTATTGATGACCTGGTGGATACCGGTGGTACTGCGGTTGCGATTCGTGAAATGTATCCAAAAGCGCACTTTGTCACCATCTTCGCAAAACCGGCTGGTCGTCCGCTGGTTGATGACTATGTTGTTGATATCCCGCAAGATACCTGGATTGAACAGCCGTGGGATATGGGCGTCGTATTCGTCCCGCCAATCTCCGGTCGCTAATCTTTTCAACGCCTGGCACTGCCGGGCGTTGTTCTTTTTAACTTCAGGCGGGTTACAATAGTTTCCAGTAAGTATTCTGGAGGCTGCATCCATGACACAGGCAAACCTGAGCGAAACCCTGTTCAAACCCCGCTTTAAACATCCTGAAACCTCGACGCTAGTCCGCCGCTTTAATCACGGCGCACAACCGCCTGTGCAGTCGGCCCTTGATGGTAAAACCATCCCTCACTGGTATCGCATGATTAACCGTCTGATGTGGATCTGGCGCGGCATTGACCCACGCGAAATCCTCGACGTCCAGGCACGTATTGTGATGAGCGATGCCGAACGTACCGACGATGATTTATACGATACGGTGATTGGCTACCGTGGCGGCAACTGGATTTATGAGTGGGCCACCCAGGCGATGGTGTGGCAACAAAAAGCCTGTGCGGAAGACGATCCGCAACTCAGTGGTCGTCACTGGCTGCATGCGGCTACGTTGTACAACATTGCCGCCTATCCTCATCTGAAAGGAGATGACCTGGCCGAGCAAGCGCAGGCTTTGTCAAACCGCGCCTATGAAGAGGCCGCTCAGCGTCTACCGGGCACGATGCGGCAGATGGAGTTTACCGTACCCGGCGGTGCGCCCATCACCGGCTTTTTGCATATGCCGAAAGGCGATGGCCCGTTCCCGACGGTATTAATGTGTGGTGGTCTGGATGCGATGCAGACGGACTATTACAGCCTGTATGAACGTTATTTTGCGCCGCGCGGCATTGCGATGCTGACTATTGATATGCCGTCGGTGGGCTTTTCTTCAAAATGGAAGCTCACCCAGGACTCCAGCCTGTTGCATCAGCACGTCTTAAAGGCGCTGCCTAACGTACCGTGGGTGGATCACACTCGCGTCGCGGCCTTTGGTTTCCGTTTCGGCGCTAACGTTGCCGTGCGTCTGGCATACCTTGAATCGCCGCGTCTGAAAGCGGTTGCCTGTCTTGGTCCGGTAGTTCATACCCTGTTGAGTGATTTTAAGTGCCAGCAACAGGTGCCGGAAATGTATCTTGACGTTCTGGCCAGTCGTTTGGGGATGCATGATGCTTCCGATGAAGCGTTGCGCGTGGAGCTGAATCGCTATTCATTAAAAGTGCAAGGATTGCTGGGACGTCGCTGCCCAACGCCAATGTTATCAGGCTACTGGAAGAACGATCCGTTCAGCCCGGAAGAGGACTCACGCTTAATCACCTCATCATCTGCTGACGGTAAATTATTAGAGATCCCATTTAACCCGGTGTATCGGAATTTTGACAAAGGTCTTCAGGAAATCACCGACTGGATCGAAAAACGCTTGTGTTAAAAATTTGCTAAATTTTGCCAATTTGGTAAAACAGTTGCATCACAACAGGAGATAGCAATGACGTTACCGAGTGGACACCCGAAGAGCAGATTGATCAAAAAATTTACCGCACTAGGCCCGTATATTCGTGAAGGTAAGTGCGAAGATAATCGATTCTTTTTCGATTGTCTGGCTGTATGCGTCAACGTGAAACCGGCACCGGAAGTGCGTGAATTCTGGGGCTGGTGGATGGAGCTGGAAGCGCAGGAATCCCGTTTTACCTACAGTTACCAGTTTGGTCTGTTCGATAAAGCAGGCGACTGGAAGAGTGTTCCGGTAAAAGACACTGAAGTGGTTGAACGACTGGAGCACACCCTGCGTGAGTTTCACGAGAAGCTGCGTGAACTGCTGACGACGCTGAATCTGAAGCTGGAACCGGCGGATGATTTTCGTGACGAGCCGGTGAAGTTAACGGCGTGAGTGAAATGTGCCGGATGCATCACATCCGGCAATATTCATTAAAACTGATACGTCATGCCAACCGCGACAATATCATCATTATTAATATTCAATTTGTTATCGCTATCCAGTTGGTTGATTTTATAATCAACAAACGCTGACATATTTTTGTTGAAATAATACGTAGCACCGACGTCGATATAATTGACCAGATCTTCATCACCGATACCTTCAATATCTTTCCCTTTCGATAAGACATAACCCAGCGATGGACGCAGACCAAAGTCAAACTGGTATTGAGCGACCGCTTCAAAGTTCTGTGTCTTATTGGCAAAGCCGCCAGTTATTGGCGTCATTTTGCGTGTTTCAGAATAGAAAGTTGCCAGATAAATATTATTGGCATCGTATTTCAGACCTGTTGCCCATGCTTCTGCACGCTTGCCTGTGCCACGGCTTTGCAGGTTCTGCTCGTTGGTGCGATCTGAGTTGGTATAGGCCCCACTAATGGAGAAATCGCTGCCGCCAAAGTCATATGTCAATGACGTGCCGAAGCCATCGCCGTTTTGCTTTTTAACGTCGCGGTTTTCGTTTTTCCCTTGATATTGCAGGGTTAAGTTCAGGCCATCGATAACGCCGAAGAAGTCGGTGTTCCGATACGTCGCCAGACCGCTGGCGCGTTTGGTCATAAAGTTGTCGGTCTGCGCCGAGGAATCGCCACCAAATTCCGGGAACATATCGGTCCAGGCTTCCACGTCATACAACGCCCCCAGGTTACGACCATAATCGAAAGAACCCAAATCTTTATATTTCAACCCGGCAAAAGCGAGACGCGTTTTTTGCTGTGCAGTATCACTCTCTGCTTTATTACCGGCAAACTCTGCTTCCCAACGACCATAACCAGTCAGTTGATCGTTAATTTGTGTTTCGCCTTTAAAACCAAAACGGATATAACTCTGGTCGCCATCTTTACTGGCGTTATCACTCATATAATGCATGGCTTTAACTTTGCCATAGACATCCAGTTTATTACCGTCTTTATTATATATTTCTGCAGCCTGTACAGATGCAGATGCCACAATGCCCATCACCACTAATGCCAGAGTGCTCTTTTTCATTTTCATTCCTGATTTTAATTAACGCGCGAATATTCAGCGGGAGAGTCCCGTTGAAAACAGGAAAGTTTTTAACCTGAGATTGTTAAAGATATATTACAGATTAATAATATTCTTAAAATGTGGTAATTTATTAAATCTGTAATAAAAGCGTAAACAACTGCCGCTAGGCTTGCTGATCCCGCGCAACAAAACGCCATGCTTTGCTCGCAGATGGTTGGCAACCGACGACAGTCCTGCTAAAACGTTCGTTTGATATCATTTTTCCTAAAATTGAATGGCAGAGAATCATGAGTGACAGCCAGACGCTGGTGGTAAAACTCGGCACCAGTGTGCTAACAGGCGGATCGCGCCGTCTGAACCGTGCCCATATCGTTGAACTTGTTCGCCAGTGCGCGCAGTTACATGCCGCCGGGCATCGGATTGTTATTGTGACGTCGGGCGCGATCGCCGCCGGACGTGAGCACCTGGGTTACCCGGAACTGCCAGCGACCATCGCCTCGAAACAACTGCTGGCGGCGGTAGGGCAGAGTCGACTGATTCAACTGTGGGAACAGCTGTTTTCGATTTATGGCATTCACGTCGGGCAAATGCTGCTGACCCGTGCTGATATGGAAGACCGTGAACGCTTCCTGAACGCCCGCGACACCCTGCGAGCGTTGCTCGATAACAATATCGTTCCGGTAATCAATGAGAACGATGCTGTCGCTACGGCAGAGATTAAGGTCGGCGATAACGATAACCTTTCTGCGCTGGCGGCGATTCTTGCGGGTGCCGATAAACTGTTGCTGCTGACCGATCAAAAAGGTTTGTATACCGCTGACCCGCGCAGCAATCCGCAGGCAGAACTGATTAAAGATGTTTACGGCATTGATGACGCACTGCGCGCGATTGCCGGTGACAGCGTTTCAGGCCTCGGAACTGGCGGCATGAGTACCAAATTGCAGGCCGCTGACGTGGCTTGCCGTGCGGGTATCGACACCATTATTGCCGCGGGCAGCAAGCCGGGCGTTATTGGTGATGTGATGGAAGGCATTTCCGTCGGTACGCTGTTCCATGCCCAGGCGACTCCGCTTGAAAACCGTAAACGCTGGATTTTCGGTGCGCCGCCGGCGGGTGAAATCACGGTAGATGAAGGGGCAACTGCCGCCATTCTGGAACGCGGCAGCTCCCTGTTGCCGAAAGGCATTAAAAGCGTGACTGGCAATTTCTCGCGTGGTGAAGTCATCCGCATTTGCAACCTCGAAGGCCGCGATATCGCCCACGGCGTCAGTCGTTACAACAGCGATGCATTACGCCGTATTGCCGGACACCACTCGCAAGAAATTGATGCAATACTGGGATATGAATACGGCCCGGTTGCCGTTCACCGTGATGACATGATTACCCGTTAAGGAGCAGGCTGATGCTGGAACAAATGGGCATTGCCGCGAAGCAAGCCTCGTATAAATTAGCGCAACTCTCCAGCCGCGAAAAAAATCGCGTGCTGGAAAAAATCGCCGATGAACTGGAAGCACAAAGCGAAATCATCCTCAACGCTAACGCCCAGGATGTTGCTGACGCGCGAGCCAATGGCCTTAGCGAAGCGATGCTTGACCGTCTGGCACTGACGCCCGCACGGCTGAAAGGCATTGCCGACGATGTACGTCAGGTGTGCAACCTCGCCGATCCGGTGGGGCAGGTAATCGATGGCGGCGTACTGGACAGCGGCCTGCGTCTTGAGCGTCGTCGCGTACCGCTGGGGGTTATTGGCGTGATTTATGAAGCGCGCCCGAACGTGACGGTTGATGTCGCTTCGCTGTGCCTGAAAACCGGTAATGCGGTGATCCTGCGCGGTGGCAAAGAAACGTGTCGCACTAACGCTGCAACGGTGGCGGTGATTCAGGACGCCCTGAAATCCTGCGGCTTACCGGCGGGTGCCGTGCAGGCGATTGATAATCCTGACCGTGCGCTGGTCAGTGAAATGCTGCGTATGGATAAATACATCGACATGCTGATCCCGCGTGGTGGCGCTGGTTTGCATAAACTGTGCCGTGAACAGTCGACAATCCCGGTGATCACAGGTGGTATAGGCGTATGCCATATTTACGTTGATGAAAGTGTAGAGATCGCTGAAGCATTAAAAGTGATCGTCAACGCGAAAACTCAGCGTCCGAGCACATGTAATACGGTTGAAACGTTGCTGGTGAATAAAAACATCGCCGATAGCTTCCTGCCCGCATTAAGCAAACAAATGGCGGAAAGCGGCGTGACATTACACGCAGATGCAGCTGCACTGGCGCAGTTGCAGGCAGGCCCTGCGAAGGTGGTTGCTGTTAAAGCCGAAGAGTATGACGATGAGTTTCTGTCATTAGATTTGAACGTCAAAATCGTCAGCGATCTTGACGATGCCATCGCCCATATTCGTGAACACGGCACACAACACTCCGATGCGATCCTGACCCGCGATATGCGCAACGCCCAGCGTTTTGTTAACGAAGTGGATTCGTCCGCTGTTTACGTTAACGCCTCTACGCGTTTTACCGACGGCGGCCAGTTTGGTCTGGGTGCGGAAGTGGCGGTAAGCACACAAAAACTCCACGCGCGTGGCCCAATGGGGCTGGAAGCACTGACCACTTACAAGTGGATCGGCATTGGTGATTACACCATTCGTGCGTAAATAAAACCGGGTGATGCAAAAGTAGCCATTTGATTCACAAGGCCATTGACGCATCGCCCGGTTAGTTTTAACCTTGCCCACCGTGATTCACGTTCGTGAACATGTCCTTTCAGGGCCGATATAGCTCAGTTGGTAGAGCAGCGCATTCGTAATGCGAAGGTCGTAGGTTCGACTCCTATTATCGGCACCATTAAAATCAATAAGTTAGATAAGTGTGTGCCTAGATTTTCTTGCAGCTTGTCATTTGGGTACACACAGGGGACACAAAGCACAAAAGTGTGTACATTTGGTTTTGGTGTCCTCGTGTTTACTTCTTACCGTTGATATAAATTCACTTTCTTGTTGACAAAAATTGTAAGCATGTCGAATGGCAATGTAGACATCGCTATTAGTTGTTTGGCAAGGTATTTATTGAGTGTAAACATAAAAACTTTATCAATATATGCTCAGACTGATGAGGTCAGTATTGATACTAATGTTTTCAAATTTTAGGCCATAAAATAGCTGTCATTCCAATGTCTTACTCTCCTGCTACTGTAGCCCGCCGTTTTTCGATACTGGATGGAGTAACTATTCAGGGCGTGCTTTACCAGATCATCTGGGATCCAGAGACTCCGTTCGCTGCGGTAATCGAAGCTGCACCTTCTGTTATTGATGGTGATATTCGCCATAAGGTTGTTGCCACTCTGGAGCTTCAGCGTCGTTCACAGCTTGAAGGGGTGTTTGTCCGGAAATTCTGGGAAGAACAGGACGTTGCTCAGATTGAAGGGATTGTTGTCGATGGCGCTGTACGTGATGTTGGCCTTGCTACGTTTGTTTATGAAACAATAGCCACAAAAGCAGGCGTTATACTATTAAGTGATAACGAGCAATATGAAGGAGGTAAAGCCCTCTGGCAGCATATAGCGCGTCGTTCAACGAATCTTAAGGTGTTTATCTTAGATACAGATTCCGCACGGTATTATCCGTTTGATGGTGATCGGATCTGCTATGATGGGGAAAGTATTCCTGAATCAGAAATCTGGAGTGAACATCCTGATCGAAACAAACACGGTGTTGTTCTTGTGGCCGAATCTGTTAATGGAAAAGCCGCATAATTTGCCGATTGTCTCGTGTCCCTGGAACTCCGGTATACCGAGGCATAACGAACAGGGGATAACCGGGCTGTTATCCCCTCAGGGAGTTACTGTCCGGTCAGGCATTTGCCCCATAAAGGTCGAATCACATCTCTATCTTCACTGTAGGGAAATCTTTTATTTTTTTTCTTCTGTTCCAACAGGAATACGTCGATTTCGTTATTGATAATCTCCTTAACAGTGCGGCGATAACGGTTTAGCGACGTATCACTTATATTTGTCTTTGACAGGCGTAAACTGGTATCGGCTTTGATGTCTTCATTTATGCCATCTTTAACTTTTCGTTTTGGCCTATCCGGAATACCTTCATGCAGATCATAGGCTTTCAGCCCTACAAGTCGTACGGCAACGTCAATCTTCTCTGTTCGTTTTTGTTTATGACTTTCTAACAAAACTTTATTTTTTTCATACCATTTTTGAAATGTTTCCAGCCGCTTCTCATTATCTTTACTGAGCTCCAGAAGAGAATAAAATTCAATATTATCTGTTATATTAATTTCACTCTCTGATGCCGGAGGTTTTATTCCTGGAAACTCTGTCTCATTCTGGGATGATTTCTTGTATTTCTCCTGCAGACAATGACAAAGATAAATTACTGCATCCTGAAGGGTATTAGTGTGAATCAACCTCAGAAGTTCATCACGTTGTATGGTTATCTGGCAATAATCCTTTTCCCATGCAGTTGTATGCCCGGTTTCTGTATCTTTATCCGGAGTAACTGTTGCGAATTTCCATGTATATCGGATAAAATCTGTTGGTTTAAAATACGCCATGGTTTTGTTGAACCAACTAATGATTTCATTGGCATAAAGACGGACATATTCATCGTATATTGACTTAATTTCATACCAGTTGGCGACTTGACACAAATTATTCACGAATTCTGTACGTCCTGTTTTCAACAGTTGCTCTTTCAGTCTGATTACATCCCCGGTATTTTGCTCCGGACAATCCCTGAATATTTTATGTTCCTCTTTAAAAGGGGATAGCCATTCCGTAAGGTCTGTATTTTTTTTCTTGTAGAATCCGTTAATCGTCGTACTAATAACTCTGGCAAGTATTGCTGATTCATCAATTTCATGGTATTGATTCAGGTGTGCCAGTAACTCTGAGGTGCAGGAGTGTGCAACAGAGAGATCCTGGTGGCAATACCCCTGTCGGGCCTCTGCTGGAATTGGTGAACTCCAGGCTTTACATTCAGTCAGAATATTAAATAAATCATCTTCTACAAACTTTGTCAGTTCAGGTGTTTTCCAGGTTCCCGGTCTCGGGCTGATAAAGGTTGATGTTGTCTGTACTTCTTGCATCGCCCCCCAGGTTTTCAGGCTGATATTTCCTTCATCAAAACCATTGTATAAATGGCACATAATATTAAGCGCATCTGTAAGATCAGAATTAGTGAGTTGGGGAAATGTAGATTCTTTAATAATAAGCTCTGGTTCATCCGCGTTTCTTTGTTCTCTAAAGATTCTCAAGAGCTTTGTATTAGCACGTAATGCAGAGAGAACTCTGTGCTGTTCTTCAAACCAGGGGCGATACTCTGGATTCTGATATAGCTGACGAGCCTTAAAAATGAGTAAAAGGAGTTGTTCGGAAACCGCCTCGTATATGCCAGGGAATGGGTGGGATTCGCCGGATAAAACACGATCATACTTTTGTTGCATTGCCCGAGTTACCATGATGTCAGAAGTTTTTTGCTTGCCACATATTGGCCCACTGTCAGACAGAATCGATGTCGTCCACTGAAATGAAACGGTAATCCTGAGACAGCCGCTGATTACGTGGATAGCTTGTGTACATTTGTTTATATCCTGAGATTTTATACATTATTTACGATAATTTTCTCCTGATTGTGATTGTCTCCGTCAGTTACCCCTGCTTCTTCTGTATAAGAGTATTTGCTTTATTTTCTGATTATTCGTAGCCTGATTCTGTCTGTTCAGCAACAGATTGTCTTTTCCTCCACTTGTTATAGCTTATTTTTGTGATGACTATCACAAATTAGATTGAAATATTTCACCTTCCTGCGACTCCTCCATGCCTTGCCTGAACATTACATGGATTAATTTATATATCTACGCCTTATTGTAGTCAATAAAAATCGTCATAATGGATTTTTAATATTAATCTTTTGTTTTTATTTATTATAATTTGTTTTTATTTGACTCGGTATATTATTATTTTTCTATAAAAAGTCATTTTAATAATGTAATTCAATATTTTGACCTGTAAAAATCATAGCATTACATTTTATTTGTCAGGTATTGACGGGCTGAATGACAGTGACTTCCACTAATTGTTTATCAGGGAAACTTAGTCATTTCATTCTCATGTCAGGAGTAAAAAAGTATTGATATATCAGGAGAGTAGTATGTGGGTTTCATTAACAGATGAACAGCGTCTGGTCATTTTGAAAGCTTATGGGATTGAATACGACAGACTGGTACGTGAAAAGGAACGATATGAGATCACGTCAGTTTCTCGTACACAAGCGTGGAAACTTGAACGGGAGGGAAAATTTCCACCACGTAAGTCTATCGGAAAGAAATCCTGTGGATGGTTATTCAGCGACCTTCTCTGGTGGATACAGACCAGATGAACTGTTTGAATATTTCAGAATATGCAGTCTGTATAGCAGCTATTGTCGCTATTGTAGCGGGAATAGCTGCTATACCCGAAACTCATTATGAAAAAGGGAGCATTTATGTCTTACATCAAATCGGATACTCGATATCCAGTATATACGTAACCATCAATGCATTGGAAATGCAATAATTGAAGCTCAACAAAATGAAAAAGCATCTCTGGCTATGACGATAACATCAGCATTAACAGCGATATCAATTGTCTGTCAGAATCAGGCTGAGGGGGGCAGACCAGGAATCACTAATATTTACTCTATGGTTCTTGATGATCCCGGAGAAAGGAAAACGACCATGGATAAGATGTTGATGAAATAATTTTCAGGAGGTATTAAGAATGAGAAATATGAATGATATTTCGTGGTGAATAACATGGTCTGGACTTAATTGATTTTATCGGTTTATTAAACATCAGAACTACAGATACTCTGTATGTTCTCAGAACATTAGGCCTTAATAGCAGCTATTTTCGCTATTATAGCGGGAGTTGCTGCTACTTTACTGACCTTTTAATAAAAATAGAGGTGTTTATGTCCGTACTTGCACTGGAAAAACCTTACCCGACATATGCACTACCACCGCTGGTGAGAAATGCAATAATTGAAACTCAAAAAAATACACAGGCACCCCTGGCTCTGGTGGCAACATCCGCATTAACAGCGATGTCAGTTTCCAGCCAGAATCAGGCTGATGTATGCAGGCCAGGAAATTTATGTGGGCCTGTTAATCTTTACTCTCTGATTCTGGCTGATTCCGGTGAAAGGAAAACGACCGTGGATAAAGTGTTTATGAAAGCATTTTATCTCAGGGATGAAGCCCTGGCGGAAGAATACGCGAAACTGGTTGAGAATTACAGTACAGAAAAGGAAATATGGGAGCAAAAGCAAAAAGCACTGGAGTCAAAATTGCATAAAGAAATTCGCGCCGGTAAAGATTGTAAGGCAACAGAGTCAGAGCTTAAAAGACATCTGAATAAATGTCCTGTTCCGCCGCAGATACACCGGACAATTTTCAATGAGACAACGATAGAGGGAATGTTAAAATATTATTCCGACAGCAATCGCTCTTTTGCTCTTGTATCCAGTGAAGGAGGAATAATTTTTGATGGTCGGGCAATGAGTAAACTTGGAATACTTAACTCTTTGTGGGATGGTGGTTCTCTTTTCATCGACAGGAAATCATCTCCCGGAATTATTTTGAAGGATCCAATACTGACGGTATCGGTGATGATTCAGCCTGATGTTTACCAGAAAGGTTTTTGTACACGAAAAAAAGAACTTGTGAAAACGTCAGGACATCATGCAAGGTTTTTGATGTGTCAACCAACATCAACGCAGGGGACAAGGATAATAACCGGAGATAATTATTCATCACAGTATCAGTATTTGTTTGAACAGAGGATAAATGAACTCATTGATGAAAGCCTGGCTATGAGGGGAGAGCGGCGTTGCCTTCACTTTTCTCCTCAGGCGGCCAGAATCTGGATGGACTATTACAACGATGTGGAATCGAAGATGGCGGTTCTGGGGCCTTTAAGAGACTTCAGAGAATATGCTGCTAAAAATGCAGAGTATATGGCAAGACTGGCAGGACTTATTCACCATTTTAGCGGTGAGGAAGGTGACATTTCCCCCTACACTGCTGAAATGGCGAGAGAATTAGCAATATGGTATGGTAATGAGTATATTCGGTTATCCAGTCCGCTAACGTTTGAAAACTCTGCCCAGACCGTAACTATGCGACTCATTCCAGAGGAGCTTGAACTTTTTAGCTGGATAAAAAGCTATTGCATTGAGAAGGGGATACCCTGTATGAAAAAAAATGACATTTTACAGCGTGGTCCGAACCGTTTCCGTAAAAAAGATAAACTCAACTGGTTACTGGATTTACTGCATGAACAAAACAGAGTTGTACCGGTTATTGAGGGAAAAACGTGGTATGTCGCACCTAACTTTGACCTCTGAACGACTTAATCGTTGAGTAACATATAGTCTCCTCTGCTACTTGCGGAGGAGACTAATGCCTTTACCATGTCAGCGTTGTTGTATTACAGAACTCTGGTACAGGTCAGTCAGCAAATATAACTGGTATAACCATGATTTACTATTGGATAGAGTGTTGTTCAGGATATTGCTGGCTTTAGTCTTGGATGAGGAGACCCCCTCATTATTTTTGTGTTCAATAAATAATTTAGGTTAATTAGTATTATTAATGGGAGTTATATTATCTGTTATGTTGCCTTATCTCTTTTACATGGTAGTGTCACTCCTCTTTACGCTAACCATTCTGTTTAGTCTGTAGGTGTGTACTTGACACCAGATGCGTGCCAGAACTCTATTAGAAATATATTATCTTTATTTCGTATGTTATAGCTCCGTTACAGTTTATAGGTATGGGAAAATATAATATTTTCTGTGTGTAATAATCTTCTTGTGGTGAGGTTAAATATCTGTAGAGTCTCTCTGCAGAGCCTCTGTTTTTATTTAATGGTGCGGAAGTGTCAATAGTGGTGTTGTCTGTGGCTACCCGATATTGACTTTTGTGAAGATCAGATTACTTCCTGTAAGTGATTGAATGATGCTTTCTTAAACTCAATTCTATGAGGTGTGTTTTTACCATTGTAATTCGTACTGTTCCTCAGTTTAAGAGAGTCTCTGAATCTATTACCTCATGACAGCAATGAGGTAATGCAAAACAGTTTTATCAGGTTGTCTGTGCTGCTGGTTTACTTCGTTTATTAATGCCGTGGTACAGCGTTTCTGTACTCTCAGTATTTACGTAATTTCCTCTTCCTGTGAGTTTTATAAAGTAAGGACTATAAAATGTATAATGCTAATCCCAATTACGAGATGAATTTCATGATTCTGAAAGATGTGAATGAACACATGGAAGGTCTGTTTCAACGTTTTTCTAAACTGTTGCCTTTCAGAATTGATTTTGCCTACAAGAAAGGCACGCCCAGTTTCGGCTATTCCTGTAAGCACAGTATGTGTATGGAAATATACCGCTTACTTAGTGAAACCCAAACGATGCTGGCAGGATATTACTGGGTAATGGAATATACACCAGACAAAGGACTCCATATTCATTTTATCGGCTACCTGGATGGGCAACGTTACAAGAAATCTTATCGGTTATCCAGGCAACTGGGGGATATCTGGAGGCGAATCACGGAAGGGGAGGGGTACTTTCACCTGTGCCGGGCTAAAGACAAATACCCGGTGCATATCGATCACGTGATTCACTATAGTGATAAGTCCGCGGTAGACGACTTACGTTACGCCCTCAGCTACCTGGCCAAACAGGATCAAAAAGAACTTGGTATTATTTGGTGGCATAGCAGACTTCCCGAAAAAAGTAACCGGGGCCGACCACGACATAACTGAATTATGGGGGCTTATGCCCGAACTATCGTAATTTATTGCGTGGATTTGTCGTTAATGCGTAGCTTTGTCCTCAGCGCAGGGGACGGGACTATGACACTTTGAACGTCATCTTGGGTGTAGTGACTTTTAACGTCAGATGATGCATAAGGGCCTTTCGCTAAGAGGCTCTGTTTACACAATTAAATAAATTGTCAACGCCACGATTTTTGACCGTTAGGGGATGGGTGAGTAGACCCGTCGGTCACCCGGGCGGGCCCCTCCGCAGAACCGGACGTGCGGAACTACCGCATCCGACTCCCGACAGATCAGTGTTCCCACACACATTTCAGCAAGAAGCGAACAGTGAACGGGTTTTCCATCTCGATGGAAAACCCAGCATTTTCAGGATTATATTCAGCGTTTTCCACGTCATTCGGCGACGCACACCTTTACGATTAAACCATCTGTAGATTATTCGCGTACTTTGGAATATAAACTGCCTCACACGCCTCTGGTTATCAGATATACAGTGATAATTTATCCAGCCTCTGATTACTCTGATGATGGTATTCAGAACAAGCCTTTTATTGGGGGCATTCAGATTTCTCCAGAGGAAATCTCTGAGGCCCTTTAGTTTGGCTGCGAAACGATCTTTCCGGCTGCTTAACTTTAAACGCCAGTGTCCTTTTCGTGTTTTACCCCAGTAGCATGTGAATCCCAGAAAATTAAACGTAGGCAGGCGTTTTCCCGACTGGTTAGCTCTCATTGCTGCTATATGACCCGCGGGAATTAATTGTGATTTATCACAATGCAACTCCAGACCATATTTATTCAGCCTTTTCGGTAGCCTCCTAAAGAAGCGTTTTGCTTCACTAAAGAACTCAAAGGTAAATACCATATCATCAGCATACCTCACCATCTCAGCCCGCCCATGGATGTGTGAACGCGTGATTTGAGCAAACCATTCGTCTATTACATGATGCAGGTAGATATTAGCGAGTATTGGCGACAGGGCCGAACCCTGCGGGCAACCCTGTTCATTCTCTGATATCTCTTTCCCCCTGATAACAGGTGCCGTTATTGAGACCTCGACCAGCCTGAGAAAACGACGATCTGATGTCTTCTTCCGCAGTAAATTCATCAATTCAGTATGTGGAATTGTGTTGAAATACTTTCGGATGTCGATTTCCACCACCGCGCCATTCCAGTTGCGGAACGTTTGCTGTTGCAAAGCCTTCAAAGCAGCATGACAATTTAATCCCGGTCGGAAACCGTATGAGCAGGGCAGAAACAGTGGCTCATAGACACTGCTGAGAATATCGCTGACAGCAAGTTGCACCAGTTTATCCTCGATGCACGAGAGAGCCAGCGGCCGTTTACTGCCGTCCTCTTTTGGTATCTCCGTGATTCTTGCCGCTTGCGGGTGATACGTCCCTCTGCGTATACGCACGATGAGAGAAGTAATGTTCTCATCAAGGCGTTCACTGTAAGCGGCTTTAGTCCATACCATCAATACCTGTAGCCTTATTCCCGTCGAGTAGCAGGAATTGTCCTTTCAGCATGTCAACGTTCACCAGATGCCCCAGATTACTGAACATCTTATGTTTGTTGGCTGCTGATTTCTCGCCTATACGCTCAAGTTTCGTTAACCATGATAGTCCGTCGTTGCTGTGTACGGTCATTGTTTCTCTCTCACGTTCGATCTGTCCGTCAGCCCTTCGATCCACGATCATTACTCGCTTCATCACTACTATGGCTGACTCCGACTTCCTGATACCCGTTTCTGTGGTCTTGTGTTTTCGCACTTGTACCTGAGATACTCGTTCCCTTGAGAGGCATCAGGAGCTCCTGGGTTCCACACTGTTCTCTGCAAACACGCCGACGCCTGCGGCTCCGGTGTGTGCGGTTGCATGGATGCTCGCCAGTGTGACCATGCAACCGCTGTTGCCTGCAAGCTGAACTAAACTTTCGGCACACACGATTAAAATGTATTTCGGATCTGTCACGTTCACCAGTTGGTTTCGGCTCGGGTGCTTCGCTGTCTACGCTTCATCTCCTTTGTTACCGCCGGAGATGCAAGACTCGCTACGTAGAGGTCTGGCTGGTCCTTTCTACGGAGGGACTTACACCCTCAAGATCAGTGCAGCTTTGCCCAGCGCACCGTTCATCTCATTCCCAGAAGTGCAGTGCTTTCATTCTTAATTTGGCGATCTCAGGCATAACAGAGTGTTTCATCGCATAGATGGCTGCACGGTGATAACCCAAATACCCGACGCCGACATGTTGCATTAACATAGCAATCTCCCTTTACTTATCCGGAGGCAGTTGCAATATCTCTGTGAACTTACACACATGGTGGTAATAATATTTTTAAATCATATGGCTATCATGATGAAGCAATTCATTACCAAGCAGACGATCCACTCGTTTAATTTTGTTTTTGACTTGTGCGTTGCCGGGCAAATAACGTCTAATACTGGTCAGCATGAGAAATGTGCCCTTAATGAGCGCAGTGGTGGCATCCAGTAGAGAATTTTGTAGATATTTGTGAAACGGCGCGAGAGCATCACGGAAAAAATTCTGACATACATGACGAGTAGGCATAGAGTTGATCTCCCTGAATTGATAGCACAAATCAGTAAATCACAAAACCCTATGCCTGCCTTTGTTTACTCGCGCATTTCTAGAGATTCCTCATAGCTAGGATAGACTTTAACATACGCAGCGTAGATGACAAAAATGTTGGCTTAGTGCGCGTCCGGCGCCGTGATGTCGGCGCTGATGCGCAGATCGTTCTCATCAAAGACCATGCAGAAGCGCTCATCGAAGGCCAGATTAATCTTCTGCCACGGGCGGAAATGGACGTCGCCGGGCAGCAAAACCTTGACGTTATCGTGGCCGTAGCACTGGCCAAACAGGTAGGTATTGTTACCCAGACGTTCCACCACTTCACATTGAAACTCCACCACCGTACCAGTAGTGACCTCCGGAGTGAGGTGTTCTGGCCGGATCCCTAACGTTACCGCAGCGCCGGGCTTCAGCGGTTGGGTGGCGATATTCAGGGTCAGCTGATGGTCCTGCGCGAGGGTGACCGTTAAGCATTCCGGCTGCCAGTCGCTGACGACGGCCGGCAAAAAGTTCATCTTCGGCGAGCCGATAAAGCCGGCGACGAATTTGTTGACCGGATTGTAATACAGGGCCATCGGCGAACCCATTTGTTCGACTTTCCCGTGGTTCATCACCACGATTTTATCGGCCAGGGTCATCGCTTCCACCTGATCATGTGTGACATACACCATGGTGGTTTTCAGTTCCTGGTGCAGACGGGCAATATGCAGGCGCATATCGACGCGCAGCTCCGCATCAAGGTTAGAGAGCGGCTCATCGAACATAAACACCCGGGGATTACGCACGATCGCGCGGCCAATGGCCACGCGCTGCCGCTGTCCTCCGGAGAGCTGCTTCGGTTTACGGTCCAGCAGGTGCGAGAGCTGCAGGGTTTTGGCCACCATTTCCACCTGGCGGCGGATCTCCTCCTTCGGCACTTTATTCACCTTCAGCCCGTAGCCCATATTCTCCGCCACGGTCATATGCGGATAGAGCGCATAGGACTGGAAGACCATTGCCACGCCACGGCGGGCGGGCACCACATCATTCATCACCTCATCGCCGATCAGCACTTCTCCTTCGCTGACCTCTTCCAGCCCGGCAATCATGCGCAGCAGCGTCGATTTTCCACAACCGGAAGGGCCGACGAAAACGGCAAACTCGCCATCTTCAATATCGAGATTGACCTGGTGCAGCGTCACCGTGCTGCCGAACCTTTTGGTGACATTCCTCAGTCGTATATTGGACATCCACATTCCCCGGAGTGAGTAGCTGTTATTTGCCGTTGGTTTGTCACTATGTTGAGTATGATTTGTATTACGTATAACAAATCGGTGTGACGATGTTCAACAGCAGTAAAGTCATGGTCTAACTATAACTTCCACGGATTTTGCGCCATACAGGGACGTTTCATTTCTGCAAGGATGATCACACAACTGGCAGATTATGGTAGTTTTATCAACGATCAAAGCGTAGCGTATAACAAAAGCGAATCAGAACATGTTTTCAATGTAATACGGCAGTTTGAAATGATTTATTTTTCTAACTGGCAGACGTAAGTCACATAAAAACCATTAAATTGTTATACCTTCACATGAGGTTGATAATGAAAAAGAACACGCTTGCTGCACTAATCCTTACCACCCTGGCGGTGGGGCAACTCACCAGCCTGCAGGCGCACGCCGCCGGGCAGCTCAACGTCTGGGAAGACATTAAGAAATCCGCGGGTATTAAAACCGCGGTTAGCGATTTTGAAAAGCAGTACAACGTGAAGGTCAATCTGCAGGAGATGCCTTATGCCCAGCAGCTGGAAAAACTGCGTCTCGACGGGCCGGCGGGCATTGGGCCGGACGTGCTGGTGATCCCGAATGACCAGCTCGGCGGCGCCGTGGTTCAGGGACTTCTCTCGCCGCTCAGCGTCGATCAGGCGAAACAGGATGCCTTTACGCCAGCCTCCATCAATGCCTTCCGCATGGACAACGCGCTGTATGGGATCCCGAAGGCGGTGGAAACTCTGGTGCTTATCTACAACAAGGACCTGATCGACAAGCCGCTGGACAGCCTGCAGGCCTGGCTGGACTACTCGAAAACCCAGCGCGAGCAGAACAAATACGGCCTGCTCGCCAAGTTTGACCAGATCTACTACAGCTGGGGGGCGATTGGCCCGATGGGCGGCTATATCTTTGCTAAAAACGACAGCAGCGGCTTTAACCCGCAGCAGGTGGGCCTCAATACCCCCGGCGCAGTGGAAGCCGTCACCTTCCTGAAAAAATTCTATGCCGAGAAGGTCTTTCCGGCGGGGATCCTCGGCGATAACGGGCTGAATGCCATCGATTCGCTGTTTACCGAGAAAAAAGCGGCGGCGGTGATCAATGGGCCCTGGGCCTTCCAGCCATATGAAGCCGCTGGCATTAACTATGGCGTGGCGCCGCTGCCGACCCTACCGGACAGTAAGCCGATGAGCTCCTTCCTGGGCGTCAAAGGTTATGTGGTATCGACCTGGAGTAAAGACAAAGCGATGGCGCAACAGTTTATCGAGTTCATCAACCAGCCGCAGTATGTGAAAGACCGCTATGTCGCCACCGGCGAAATTCCGCCGCTGAAGGCGATGATTGACGATCCGCTGATTAAAAACGACCAAAAGGCCAGCGCCGTCGCTATCCAGTCGGCGCGGGCGGTGGCGATGCCGGGCATTCCCGAGATGGGGGAAGTGTGGGGGCCGGCCAATGCCGCGCTTGAACTGAGCCTCACCGGCAAGCAGGCGCCGCAGGCCGCGCTCGATAATGCGGTGAAACAGATCACGATGCAGATCGAAGCAATGCAGGCCAGCAATCAGTAATTCACCGTTACGTGAAGTCACCGAGCGGGAGGGGGACCTCCCGTTTGTAGAAGGAGTTGAGTGTGAGCATCCATTCCAGCGAAAATTTTGGCGACGCGCGCGGGCCCGGGCGGCATGCGTGGTGCGGCCTGCTACTTGCAATCGTGCCGGGTTTCGGTCAGTTTTATCATCGCCAGTGGCTGAAAGGGCTGGTCTTCCTGGCGCTGCTGAGCAGCTTTCTGGGTATTTTTTATGATTTCCTGCGCGAGGGGCTGTGGGGGCTATATACCCTGGGCGAGGAGGTACCGCGCGATAACTCTATCTTCCTGTTAGCCGAGGGGATTATCAGCGTGCTGATCGTCGCCTTTGGCGTGCTGATCTATTTCCTCTCGCTGCGTGATGCGTGGCTCAACGGTAAAAAACGTGATGAGGGGAGCGTTCTCAACAGCGTGCGTAAGCAGTACCAGATGCTGCTAAGCGACGGCTTTCCGTACCTGATGATCACCCCGGGTTTTATTTTGCTGGTCTTTGTGGTGATCTTTCCGATTCTTTTTGGTTTTGCCATCGCTTTCACCAACTACAACCTGTACCACACGCCGCCAGCGAAGCTGGTTGACTGGGTGGGGCTGAAAAACTTCGTCAATATTTTCACCCTCTCCATCTGGCGCTCCACCTTCCTGGATGTGCTGCAGTGGACCGTGGTATGGACGCTGCTGGCGACCACTCTGCAGTGTACGGTGGGCGTGTTGTTGGCGATTCTGGTCAACCAAAAAGATCTGCGCTTTAAACCGCTGATCCGCACCATCTTTATTTTGCCGTGGGCGGTGCCGGGGTTTGTCACCATCCTCGTCTTTGCCGGGATGTTCAACGACTCCTTTGGGGTCATCAACAACGCGATCCTTTCATTCTTCGGCATCAGTCCGAAGGCATGGCTCACCGATCCGTTCTGGACCAAAACGGCGCTGATTATGATGCAGACCTGGCTTGGCTTCCCGTTTGTGTTTGCCATGACCACCGGCGTGCTGCAGGCGATCCCGGACGATCTGTATGAAGCCGCAACGATGGACGGCGCCAGCGCGTTTACCCGTCTGCGCACCATCACTCTGCCGCTGGTGCTGTACGCGATCGCGCCGATAATCATCACCCAGTACACCTTCAACTTTAATAATTTTAACATCATTTACCTGTTCAACAACGGCGGCCCTGCGGTGGTGGGTTCTAACGCCGGCGGGACGGATATTCTGGTGTCGTGGATCTATAAGCTGACGATGTCCTCGTCGCAGTACGCCATCGCGGCGACCATCACGATCCTGCTGTCGATCTTTGTCGTCGGCCTGGCGCTGTGGCAGTTCCGCGCCACCAAATCCTTCAAAAATGACGACATGGCGTAAGGGAAGCAACATGGCTCAATCACCCAGTATTAAACGCGAAAAGTGGATCCGACTCTCTCTCACCTGGCTGGTGGTCATCCTGGTCTCGGTGGTGATTATCTATCCGCTGGTCTGGACGGTCGGGGCATCGCTGAACGCCGGCAATAGCCTGCTCAGTACCTCAATCATTCCGGAAAATGTGTCGTTCCAGCACTATGCCGATCTGTTCAATGGCAATGTGAATTACCTCACCTGGTACTGGAACTCGATGAAAATCAGCTTCCTGACCATGGTACTGACCCTGATTAGCGTTAGCTTTACCGCTTACGCCTTCTCCCGCTTCCGCTTTAAAGGGCGGCAGAACGGGCTGATGCTGTTCCTGCTGCTGCAGATGATCCCGCAGTTTTCTGCGCTGATTGCGATCTTTGTCCTGTCGCAACTGCTTGGCCTGATTAACAGCCATCTGGCGCTGGTGCTGATCTACGTCGGAGGGATGATCCCGATGAATACCTGGCTGATGAAAGGGTATCTCGATGCGATCCCTAAAGACCTGGATGAGTCCGCTCGCATGGACGGTGCCAGCAGCTTTCGCATCTTTATCGAGATCATCATGCCGTTGTCGAGGCCGATCCTCGCGGTGGTGGCGCTGTTCTCGTTCACTGGGCCGCTGGGGGATTTCATCCTCTCCAGTACCATCCTGCGTACCCCGGATAAATACACGCTGCCTATCGGTCTGTATAACCTGGTGGCGCAAAAAATGGGTGCCAGCTACACCACCTACGCGGCGGGGGCGGTGCTGATCGCCGTACCGGTGGCGATCCTCTACCTGGCGTTACAAAAATACTTCGTCTCCGGCCTGACCTCGGGCAGCACTAAAGGATAAGCACATGAAAAGATTCACACCCGCATGGCTTGCGGTTTGTCTGGCATGCAGTTTTTCCACCTCTTCTCTGGCCGCGGACGAGCTTGAAACCCGCGCCTTTCAAGGCATGCCGGCGGACTTTATCAAAGGCGCGGATATCTCCACGTTGCTGGACGCCGAAAAGCACGGGGCGACGTTCTACGATCAGAATAATCAGCGCAAGGATCCGATCGCTATTCTGAAAGAGAACGGCGTCAACTATGTCCGCCTCCGTCTGTGGGTGGATCCGCAATCGGCGAGCGGCGAGGACTATGGCGGTGGGAACAATGATCTGGCCACCACCCTGGCGCTGGCGAAGCGGGCGAAAGTCCAGGGGATGAAACTGCTGCTTGATTTTCACTACAGCGATTTCTGGACCGATCCCGGCAAGCAGTTCAAGCCGAAAGCTTGGGAAAAGATGGATTACCCGCAGCTGAAAACGGCAATTCATGACTATACCCGCGATACCATCGCCCGCTTTAAGCAGGCGGGCGTGCTGCCGGATATGGTGCAGATTGGCAATGAAATCAACGGCGGCATCCTGTGGCCGGAAGGGAAAAGCTGGGGGCAGGGGGGCGGCGAGTTCGACCGACTGGCCGGCCTGCTGAACTCGGCCATTGATGGCCTGAAGGAGAATCTACGTAACGGCGAGCATGTGAAAATCATGCTGCATCTGGCCGAAGGGACCAAGAACGATACCTTCCGCTGGTGGTTTGATGAGATTGACAAGCGCCATGTACCGTATGACGTGATTGGTCTGTCGATGTACACCTACTGGAATGGCCCGATCAGCGCCCTGAAGGCCAATATGGATGACATCAGCAAACGCTATAACAAAGACGTCATCGTCGTCGAGGCGGCCTATGCCTATACCCTAGCCAACTGCGATAACGCGGAAAATAGTTTCCAGGCGAAAGAAGAAAAGGATGGGGGATATCCCGCCACCGTACAGGGGCAATATAACTATATTCACGATTTAATGCAGGCGGTGGTTAATGTGCCTGACCAGCGTGGTAAAGGTATTTTCTATTGGGAACCAACATGGATTGCCGTGCCGGGAAATACCTGGGCCACGCCGGCGGGAATGAAATATATCCATGACGAGTGGAAAGAGGGTAATGCGCGTGAAAATCAGGCGCTATTTGATTGCCAGGGAAAAGTATTGCCGTCGGTAAAAGTATTTAATTGATTTTTTTGTCGTTCTTTTCAGGAAGTTTATTATGAATAAATTTGCACCTTTACATCCGAAGGTTAATACGCTGCTGCATGGCGCGGATTATAATCCGGAGCAATGGGAGAATGACCCCGATATTATTGATAAAGACATTGCCATGATGCAGCAGGCAAAATGCAATGTGATGTCGGTGGGAATATTTAGCTGGGCGAAACTGGAGCCACGCGAAGGGGTGTTTGATTTCGCCTGGCTGGACACTATTCTGGATAAATTGTATGCCGCCGGTATACATGTTTTTCTGGCCACGCCGAGCGGCGCGCGTCCGGCGTGGATGTCGCAGCGCTATCCGCAGGTTCTGCGGGTGGGGCGCGATCGGGTGCCGGCCCTGCACGGCGGCCGTCACAATCATTGTATGTCGTCGCCGGTCTATCGCGAGAAGACTCTGAAAATCAATAGCCTGCTGGCTGAACGTTATTCCTCACACCCGGCGGTGCTGGGCTGGCATATTTCCAACGAATATGGCGGCGAATGCCATTGCGATCTCTGCCAGAATCGTTTTCGCGACTGGCTGAAGGCGCGTTACCAGACCCTGGAGAATCTCAACCAGGCCTGGTGGAGCACCTTCTGGAGCCATACCTATACTGACTGGTCGCAGATTGAATCGCCTGCGCCGCAGGGCGAGATGTCGATCCACGGTCTCAATCTTGACTGGCATCGCTTTAACACCGCTCAGGTGACCGATTTTTGCCGCCATGAAATTGCTCCGCTGAAAGCGGCGAATTCCGCTCTGCCAGTGACCACCAATTTTATGGAATATTTCTACGATTACGACTACTGGCAGCTGGCGGAGGTGCTGGATTTCATCTCCTGGGATAGCTATCCGATGTGGCACCGCGATAAAGACGAAACTGCGCTGGCCTGCTACACCGCGATGTATCACGACATGATGCGCAGCCTGAAGGGCGGTAAGCCGTTTGTGCTGATGGAGTCCACGCCGGGCGCCACCAACTGGCAGCCGACCAGCAAACTGAAGAAGCCGGGAATGCATATTCTCTCCTCGCTGCAGGCGGTGGCGCATGGCGCCGACTCGGTGCAGTATTTCCAGTGGCGGAAAAGCCGCGGTTCGGTTGAGAAATTTCACGGCGCAGTGGTCGACCACGTCGGACATATTGATACCCGCATTGGCCGCGAAGTCTGCCAGCTCGGCGAGATCCTCAGTAAGTTGCCGGAGGTGAGGGGCTGTCGCACCGAGGCGAAAGTAGCGATTATCTTCGACCAGCAGAACCGCTGGGCGCTGGATGACGCCCAGGGGCCGCGCAATCTTGGGATGGAATATGAGAAGACGGTCAACGAGCACTACCGCCCGTTCTGGGAGCAGGGCATCGCCGTCGATGTGATTGACGCCGATGTCGATTTAACGCCGTACCAGTTAGTGATTGCCCCAATGTTATATATGGTGCGCGACGGCTTTGCCGGGCGGGCGGAGGCGTTTGTCGCCAACGGCGGCCACCTGGTGACCACCTACTGGACCGGCATCGTCAATGAGTCCGATCTCTGCTATCTCGGCGGCTTCCCGGGCCCGCTGCGCAATCTGCTGGGGATCTGGGCGGAAGAGATCGACTGCCTGAATGACGGCGAGTTTAATCTGGTGCAGGGACTTGCCGGGAATCAGTGCGGTCTGCAGGGCCCTTATCAGGTGCGCCATCTCTGCGAACTAATCCATACAGAGAGCGCCCAGGCGCTGGCCACCTACCGGGATGATTTTTATGCCGGCCGGCCGGCTGTGACGGTGAACGAGTTCGGGAAAGGCAAAGCCTGGCATGTGGCCTCCCGCAACGATTTAGCCTTCCAGCGCGATTTCTTTACCACCCTGAGCAAGGAGCTGGCCCTGCCGCGGGCGATAGCGACGGAGTTACCACCCGGCGTGGTGGCTACTGCGCGCACCGACGGTGACAACTCTTTTATCTTCCTGCAGAACTACAGCGCCCAAAACCATACCCTGACCCTGCCGCAAGGATATTGGGATTGCCTGACCGACGCGGCGGTGTCGGCTCCACTGACCCTGTCGGCATGGGATTGCCGTATTCTCCGTCGTCACGCGTAATTTCTTCTTTTCCACGCCTGCTCTGACGAGCAGGCTTTTTTTATCTTAAACCTGGAGTTTATTATGGTGAGTTTAAAATCCTTCCTGCACTATTTCTCCCCAGCGCGTCCGGCACAGCCATTAAGCGAGGCGGAAAAACAGCAAATCGAGGCGCTTATTCAGGCCTTCGGCGGCGAAGCGAATATTACGCAAGTGGATGCCTGTATTACGCGTCTGCGCGTGACTGTTCGTCATCTTGCAGACGTAGATACGGACGCATTACAGCAGCAGGGCGCGCTGGGGGTTATTATTCTTTGTCAACAGGTGCATGCTATTTTCGGTAAACAGTCCGATGCGCTGCGTCAGCTTCTGGATGAACATTTTGCTGCCCGGAAATAAATAAAACGGGATAACCTGAAAACAGGTTATCCCGAAAATAAGACAAAGACAGCAGTGGCAATAAAGTTTACCGGAAGATAATTAACAGTCTTACAGCAGGAGATAAAAATAACGTATGAGTCTTAACCGTGTGCGATTACCACCAGGCCTCAACCTGCACGCCGAAATTCCAGGTATTATTCGCCGTCTGGTCTTCAAACGGTTTACCATCTTCGGAGTCATTCAAATACGAAGCAAAAATGCGTAATTCCGGACGTGACATAAAGTCTGGCCCGTCCGCCAGGCCCAACGCAATGGTGTATTTCTCACCCGCCTGTTTGTAGCTGGTGCCATTGTTGTAGCTGTCTTTCTGATAGAAACCGCCAACTTCGCCAATCAGGCGCACGTAGTCGGTAAACTGGTACTGTCCGCGGGCGACCAGCGACAGCATCCGCGTTTTGTCGGTATAGTCGGTAATGTCATCCGCCGAGCCCCAGGTCAGAACGTGGTTGATAGAGAACTTTTCAGTAATCGGGATCAGGCCGGTGTTAATCACACGATAACCGGTGGCGTCATTCACGTAGTTCCACATATCGTACCAGCCGCCGCCCTGGGAGACCATGTTCTGCGCCAGGCCTTTGTTGGCGTACTGCAGCACGGTTTTGTTATAGCCACCCAGCATATCCTGACTGATTTCACCGGTCAGCATGACGCCGTTGTCAGCATCGTACAGTCCGCCATAGCTATCCTGTTTTTTCGTGGTGTTTGGCATCGCGTAGTCGATACCGAATTCGGTCCACGAGCCCGCCCACGGCTTCCAGCCCGCGTAGCGTAAATCGATATAGTTGATATTGACGTTGCTGTCGCCATCGACGCGATAGTCAACATCGTTGGCATCGCCGCGGATCCAGGCCAGCGAGACGGCGCCCGGGCCGAGAGTATAGTTTTCCACCCCGGCTCCGGAGCCGGAAATGTTCCAGTATTTGGTATCGATGATATGCAGATCATGGCGCTGGTAGTAACGTTTACCGCCCCAGATCACAGCATTTGGATCGCCAGGGATCAGCCCCTTTATCTGCAGGTTCAACTGACGTAAGCCGAACTGTGCATCATCGTTCAGCGTGGTTTCATTATCGTTAGAGCCGTCGGAGACCATGCTGACCATACTGTCGAGATAGAAGCTGACGTCATCTTTCTTATAGACTTCAGAGCCCAGCTCCAGCTCGCCATAGGTATCCGACTCGTTCCCCAAACGGCCCAGCTTATTTTTTTGCCATTCCACTTCGCTACCGTCGCTGGAGACTCCAACCCCGGCGCGCATATAGCCATGGAAATCGATCGTTGGGATCGCGGCGGAAGCCGCAAACGCGGAAGGAGCAATTAGCGCAGCGGCTAACGCGACTGAAAGAGCACGCAGTGTAGTGTTCATCTCTATCCTCTTATTGTTTTGTATTACGTTCACATAACTAATGTAATAAAATGTCTAAATGTAACTACAGGCAAATGAGATATGATTGTTTTGTGACTAACTGCAAATAATCACACTAGTTTTTGTTGCGATAGGTGAGGTTATTCACAATTCACTGTATTGTGAACGTAATACTTTTTTAGGTGATATTTTGCAGCGTGAGGTGGCGGTGAGCGTTTTTTTAAATGGCCCCTGTTACAATCATGAGATAACAACATAAGGAACCGGAGCATGAAGTCTAAAAGCGCTACTCTGGAAGACGTTGCCCGTCATGCGGGCGTCTCTTACCAGACCGTGTCCAGGGTACTCAACAAATCTGCCAATGTATCCGAAGCGACGCGCCGCAAGGTGGAGAAATCGATAGAGGCATTACGCTATGTGCCAAACCGGCTGGCGCAGCAGCTGGTGGGAAAGGAGAGTCAGACGGTCGGGCTGGTGACTATTTCGCTGGCCTGGCATGCGCCTTCCCAGGTGGCGACGGCGGTAAAACGTTATGCCAATCTGGAAGGTTATCAGGTTCTGATTTCGATGATCGATGAGAGCGTCAACCAAAGTATCCAGGATTCTATCAATGAGCTGAAATCTCAGCGAGTGGACAAAGTCATTATCAACGTGCCACTGGAGACCGAACAGGCGCAGAAAATCGCCGCTGACAACGATGATATCGTCTGCCTGTTTCTCGATGTTGATCCTTACAGCTCCGTGTTTAACGTTTCGTTTAACCCGGCGGACGGCACGCGGGCCAGCGTCAAATATCTCTATGAGATGGGGCATCGGGAGATCGCGTTGCTGGCAGGACCGGACAATTCTGTCTCGGCCAAACTCCGGTTAAAAAGCTGGCTGGAGACTTTGCAGGGCTACGGTCTGAAGCCGGTGACCGTCCTGCACGGCAACTGGGATGCGCAAAGCGGCTATGCCGGTGCGCTGCAGATGCTGCGCGAAACGCCCAATTTTAGCGCTGTGCTGGTAGGAAATGACCAGATGGCGTTGGGGGTGCTCAGCGCCTTCCATCAGCATCAGGTGGCGGTGCCGGGTGAGAAGTCCGTCATTGGCTATGACGATACCTACGAAAGCTCTTTTTTCTATCCGTCGTTGAGTACGGTGTCGCTGGATCTCGATCTGCAGGGGAAGGAGGCGGTGCGGCGGATCCTCGCCAGCACCAGCGGTGCGCCGCATACCTCATCCATTCTGCCTGCGCGCTTGGTGATACGCCATTCCAGCGGCGCCCGAATCGAGCAGGGAAAAGATCTGCAGGCCATTGCGGAACAGCTCCGCGCCATCGCCCACACTCTGGCACCCTGACGCCAAAGGCGGGGAAACTCGCCTTATTACCTTATCCTTAAATTGAGTAGGGTGTGATATTTGTCACAGCATGGCGTAATATTATTGAAGTATCCGGAATTGAGTTTGGGAGAGGCGTTTTAATCCAGAGCAGTCAATTCTAGTGCTTATATTGAAAGATTAGGAAAAGTAGCCTTTCTCCAGCAGATCGCAAAGCGTAGGTATATGTTGTCAACGACGGATGAAAAATGCCTCTTCCGCAACCTTGGTGGAAGAAAATGGATGAAACTTTCTGATGAACAAGGAGCTAAGCTGTTTTAAGTTATGGATAACTGTAGCAGTCTCTTAAGACACTGCTACAGTTATCTTGCGGATGGCGCTGCAGTCGACAAATTATTAGCTCTGACGGTATAACCCTCCATCTCCGCGGAAAACGCAAAGCAGCACAATGTCCTGAATGCTTTTAAGCGTAGCGACTTTGTTCATAGTTGTCGTCGGCGCCGGATACAGTATCTACCCTGCTCAGGGCAGACGCTATGACTTGTATTTTCCGTCCGCCACTGGTACTGCCGTAACCCAACTTGTTCACGAAAATTTTTTGCCGGGTCGCTTGCCCCCTTCGCCGGTTCACACCAGCAGTCTTCACAGGCGTTACAAAATTTACAACGTCAACAGGGATTAATAGCCGGAGGTGAGGCCGAGAAACTGTCAGGCACGCTCCATATCGGTATTGATGAATGGGCGTAGCATCGGGGCCACCGTTACGGTACGTTAATCGTCAATCTTGATACTCACAGTCCCCTCGTCCTGCTTCCCGGCTGCGATCAGCGTGCGCTGGCGACCTGGTTCAGAAAATATCCGGAGATAGCCCAGCGTCACTTTACGCAGCGTCTCTTCGGTTGGGCGCTTCGCCACGAAATTAAACTGCCCTGCTGGGCTCGCCGGGCCGTACAGCGCGCCGGTCAAACTGTTAAGCACATCCATGCGCTCAAGCATTTCCACCGGAAACGCGGTTGTTGAAACGATATTCAGCCCGTCCAGACGGCTGTTGGCCACCACGCTGCCCTGCATCCCCCGACTTTGCGGGCGCCCGACATCCATTCCACCGCGCGCCTGCATTTGCGTACTGGGAGAGTATTTCAGCATCTCGCTGACGCTTTGCGCCTGCTGATTTTCAATCATCTCTTTAGTAACAGTGGTGCTGGAATATGGTGTTTCGATCCAGGATTTCGTTCCCAGCGGGCCGACATCTATATCGTTCGTTTTGAAACCGGCACCGGCGGCAGAATCGGTGGTGTCGGCGGCGGTGTTGCCCGTGACAATCATTTCATCTTCAGAAGTAGACGAGGCATGAGCATGAAGCGGTATGAAAGACGCTAATGCTGGCAAAAGCGCAGCGAAAGTTATTTGAGTATTCATGAATCACTGATCGTTATGTAAATGTTTATATTACGATCGGTGCATAGGCAAAATTATGATCCAGATCACACGTGAATGTAAGTTATTTACAAATTACGCTAACCTTCTGTCTCCGCTCTTTGCAGCATAAAAGTATGGCGGCGCGTTGTTGAAAGCAGGAGCGGCCGGGTTGTCAGAAAGCTGGTTTGGACGCAAGTAATATATAACAACTCTGGTTACCGCATACTGTCAGGACAGTATCTACTTGAGCGTCCGCCTTTGGCACAAAGCGGACTGTCAGATTAGATTCAGACCTGTACTCATTAGCTGATACAAATCAGCTGCATATACCTGCATTCCAAATAATTTCAGACAGATATTATCGTTGTGAATCCCCCGCCACCTTTCCGGTGCGCGGGGTTTTGTCTTTTTTCACCGGGAATACATGTATGAATCCGTCTGATGCCATTGAGGCAATTGAAAAACCACTTTCTTCCCTGCCTTATTCACTTTCCCGTCACATCCTGGAACATCTGCGCAAACTCACCAGTCACGAACCCGTGATTGGCATTATGGGTAAAAGCGGGGCCGGTAAATCCTCACTCTGTAATGCCCTGTTTCAGGGAGAGGTCACCCCGGTCAGTGATGTTCACGCCGGCACCCGGGAAGTGCAGCGCTTCCGTCTGAGTGGCCATGGTCACAGCATGGTTATCACTGACCTGCCCGGGGTGGGCGAGAGCCGGGACAGGGATGCAGAGTATGAGGCCCTGTACCGTGACATTCTGCCTGAACTTGATCTGGTACTGTGGCTGATTAAAGCCGATGACCGTGCCCTGTCTGTGGATGAGTATTTCTGGCGACACATTCTGCACCGGGGACATCAGCAGGTGCTGTTTGTGGTGACGCAGGCCGATAAAACGGAGCCCTGCCACGAATGGGATGTGGCCGGCATTC
>SKFA01000401.1_pt1 | contig 32279 bp, 24 predicted proteins | sample 4820291 | NCBI WGS metagenome assembly SKFA01 (sample SAMN11008795, study PRJNA524170) | human gut metagenome | isolation source: fecal sample from pouch patient p30 | place: Israel: Tel-Aviv | reverse complement strand
GGATAGTAATAAAAGAGCCTGCTTTATAAACAGGCTTTTGGAGAAAAGTTTATTTTAATGTCGTCTTTGCAAAATCATTAAAATCGCTCATTTGCCGAGCTGTAACGCCTAATAATCCACCTATCCAAGAATCAAATGCTTTAGTTTCATTGATGTTATAAACATTTTCTGGAAAGGTTCTCACTATATATATGGGATTTTGCATGCCATATTCTCTGCCGATCTGGTTAAAATGGCTGCTGCGTATATAAAACTTAGGCTGACCTTTTGACGATAAAATGATTTTATCAAAAGATTTTGTTTTGAGTTCATTTGAATATTGCCAAAATATTCTAAATACATCCACTGCACTATTCGTCAATTGGATTTTTTTATATCAAAGACCAGAACATGAGTAAAATTCATCAATTTATTTGTTCCGAAAAAACACTGCCCACACACAAACCCTTGTCGCATAAGCCACAGAAATCAATATTGCAAAAAAATCAACATAAAAGACCGCTTGCGGCTCGCCGTGGTTGAAGTAGGCGAAGTCCACCTGCATTAGCAAATAGGGCAACAGTTCCCGTGCGGCGAACGCCCAAAAACCGTAGGCGGCGATAATCGTCCAGCAGGCAGGAATCAGATATTTCGCTAACCAGTGTTCCAAATCTAAATGGTAGGCGTTGGCGAACAAGTTGGCAATGGCTTTCCAATGCAGCCCCAAATGCACGCCCACGGCGACTTGCAGCCAGTGGGTGCTGGTCATATGGATTTTGCGAGTAAAATCGTCAGTCAGATGGAACGGCATTTCGGCAAACAGGTGCTTGGAGAGCAGAATGCCGCTGATACAAGCGGTCAAAAAAAGCAAAAAAGTGGCAAAATTGACTACCGTTTGAAAGGCACGATAGCCGCTGTATTCGCCTGTAAGCAGCTTTTTCAGCCACCATGTATTGAGCGTTAAATGGGAAACAATCAGCGCAAAAAATGCCAGTCCCAGCCATTCGTGGGTGATTTCTTCATATAAGTGATAGCCGAATAAGGACAGCAGCATGGCGGTCATTATCAGGTCTTGGACGAGTTGGAAAAGGTATTTTTTCTTCATAATTGTAGGGGCGAATTACATTCGTCCTGCTGTTCCTATGATTGTTTTGGGGCTAATGTGATTAGCCCCTACACATTATTGCGCCTTAACCACGTCTTTCAACACGCTCTCCGCCTTATCCGCCGCCGTTGGATTTTGTTGGCGAATTTCATCAACCACTCGTTTCAATTCCGTTTCATTCAAGCCTAAATTTTTCAAAATGCCTAAATGCGAACGTAATTGATTTTGCACGGTTTCAAGGCTGGCTAATGTGCTGACTGTAACCAATTCACGATTGACCGCACTTAGATTATCACGGCTGAACAAATAGCCGAATAAATGGGCTTTTAGGGCGTAAAGGTTTGTTCCGCAAAAGCCGATGACGTGGCGAAAGCAAGTGCGGTGGTAAAAAGAAACATTTTTTTCATAGAATGTTTTCCGTAGGGGCGGGTCTTGTGCCCGCACGTATTACATTAAATTTTCGGGCGGGTACAAGACCCGCCCCTACGGATTATTTTACATACCCGTTCTCTTTCAAAAACTCCGCCAATTCCGCTTCCACTTCAGGCTCAGCACGCACGCTTTTGTGCAGATAGGCTTCAAAGCCGTCTTTGACGGTGGCGTTCGGTTCTAATTTTTTCAGCTCACGATCCGTACCGCCGAAGCGGCTGCCGCCGTGTCCGACAATCGGCACAATGGTTTTGCCGCCGAAATCGGTCTGTTCAAGCAGGCTGTACCATGCCATCGGTGCTCGATACCACCAAATCGGATAGACCAAGAACACGGTGTCCACGCCGTCTAAATTCGGCAGGGCTTTCAGCGCTGGCTTAATGTTTTGGCGTTGTTCGTTTTGCGCATAATCCAACAACGGCTGGTGCGTGGTCGGGTAAGGCTTGACGGTTTCCAAACGGAACAGCTCGCCACCTGCGGTTTTCTGAATCTCTTTGGCAAGATATTCATTCGCCCCAAGCATTTCACCGTTTTTAATCAGCTTGCTCGCACCCGACACACCGTCCACCAACTGCTCAGCGGTGTAACTTTCAGGCTGCGAAAAGTAGATAATCAGATTCTTCGCCTGTGCCACCTGTGCGGCAAACAGGGCGAAAGCAAGTGCGGTGGAAAAAAGAAACATTTTTTTCATAGAATGTTCTCCGTAGGGGCGAAATATTTTTCGCCCCAACAACTATAAATTCTTACCAAAGAAACCTGTCAGTTTTTCGGTGATTTGTTTCACATATTCAGGTTTCCAGTAGGTTTCAATATGTTTCGCATTCGGCACGATAAACAACTCTTTATTTTGCGTGCCTTTGGCGTTGGCAAACACTTCTTCAGTCATATACAAACTGTCCGCTTTTTCACCTGCGATCATCAACAACGGTTGATTGATAAGTTCCACATTAGTATTCACATCAAACGCCATCAAATCCAACAAACTGCTCACGGTAAAATTGGTTTGCGAATTCGGGTGAGCGTGGGTCTGTGCGTAATATTCATAACCTTGACGATACAGATCATAAGGCAGCGCCGCCACTTGTTCCGGTGTCATCCCTGCGGCAAAGGCTGGCGTATAAAGGATTTCGCCACCGGCCGCCTCTTGCGCACGGGCATCCGAAGCCTCTTTCAAACGTTCTTGAATGTTGTTGGTTTGCGAACGCATAAAACCGTTGCGACGCGCATCTCCGCTGTTAAACAAGGAAATAGTTGCCACCGATTTAAAGCGTTTGTCCGTTTCCGCCGCTTTGATGGAGTAGCCGCCACCGCCGCAAATACCCAGCAAGCCGATACGATTCGTATCTACCCCTTTAAATTGGCTGATAAAATCCGCTGCACCGCGAATATCTTCAATGCGGTTAGCCGGTTTATCCACATAACGCGGTTCGCCACCGCTACCGCCTTGATATGCCGCATCAAATGCGATGGCCACATAACCTTGTTCCGCCAATTTCTGCGCATACAAGCCCGCCACTTGCTCTTTCACGCCACCGTTCGGGTGCGCCACTACGATTGCCGGATATTTTTTGCTTGAGTCAAAATTCGCTGGGGTATAAACATTTGCTGCAATGGTCAAACCGTTGAGTTGATATTTCACAGGTTGAATATTCACTTTGCCTTGCACGTTTTCCGTAATCGCTCCGTCATAGGTTAAAGTAAAGGGATTTTGTTTGTAATCTGCTGCCATAGCGTTTGCTCCTAAAAATAATGTTGAGATAAAAAGGGTTGAAAGTAGGGTTTTCTTAAATGATTTTTTCATTGGGATTTCCCCGTATTGATTGAATGAGGGCATTATAGAGAAAAAAGATTGTTTTGATTAGATAGGGAGAAGTGAATAGGGTATTGAATTAAATTCAACAAAGTGCGGAGAGGTTTCTATACATTTGGATAAATAGTATAAGCTTAGATTATTGAATAATTTTCAAAAAATAACGTGTAAAGGGGGCTTATATTCCCCCCCCCTTGTTATCATTAGAAATGATCTTTTTTCTCACAGCCAAATATGATCCCTTGCTGTTTTCTTGCTTGCTCCATTAGCTGACAGACCGCTTCACTGACATCAAGCATTTGTTCTGCCACTTTTCTATCTTGATGATCAATTATCTGTATAAACTGTTGAAATTCATAAAACATTCTATGCTGTTGCTCAAATTGAAAAGGTTGCTTTTGACCGTTATTATCCACAAACTCAAAGTAATTCATCGCATTTGCCGGCATCGGGACGGTAATACAACCCTGATCGCCTTGAATAGATAACATCACTGGTGCATTACAATCTTTAGCCCCAATACAAACAACCTTAAATGTTGGATAATCTAACAACATAATGCCGCTGGTATCGATATTGCGTTCAATATTTGCAGCATAAAAACAAGATTGTGGTTTACCAAATAAACCCACTGCAAAATGCAAGTTATAGACATTTAAGTCCATCAATGCCCCACCTGATTTCTCAGGGTCAAAAGCAGGTAAAATCTCTCCAGCTTTAAAACTGTCATATCGGGAAGAGTATTGGCTATAATTTAAACTCACAATTTTAATTTTACCTAATGCTGAAAGTTGCTGTTTAATTTTGAGATAAGCAGGTAAATAATGTACCGTAACCGCTTCGATTAAAATTTTATCTTGAGCCTTAGCTAATGCTCTTAATTGCTGAAACTCTTGATAATTTGATGTCACTGGTTTTTCTAAAATAATGTGTTTACCTGCTTCAAGTGCTTGTTTTGCAAAGCTAAAGTGCAGATGATTAGGCAGAGCGATGTATAACGTATCCATATCAGACTGCAGCATCTCTGCATAATCAAAAAAATAATCAGAAATTTGATATTTTTGTGCTAATTCCAATGTTTTTTCTTGATTTCGACCATAAATAGACCATTTTTTGATAGGAAGATGTGAACGAATATGCATTAAATCTTGCACAATCATACCTGTACCAACAATACCTAATTTCATAATACTTTCCTTCTTGGTATTCCAATAATTGCTCTATTTTATAACAAAATAGCTTTCTAGCACCTGATTTGCTCAGGTAGCCTGAAAGCTATTTTTTAATCCAAGTGGCGTACTCTAGATGGCATCAAATCCTTACTTATCCAGTCCCTTCTCCTTCAACCACTCCGCCAAATGTTTCGCCACTTGTACGTTGTTCGTATCCGACATTGGGAAGTGGGTGTTACCTTTAATTCCCACTTTCGGCAGTTCGATCACTTCTACTTTGCCGCCGTGTTTGTTCACCACGTCCGCCCATTGTTTGGCTAGGCTCAAACGGATACGCCATTGGTCTTCGCCTTGGTTGTCGGACGGTTTGTCGCCGATGAAATCGCCAAAGTAGATCACAATCGGCATTTTGGTCAGTTTTTTAAAGTCCGCTTGGCTTGCGACCGCAGGTTTGATGTCACCAAATTTACTGGTAATGGTCGGTGGCACTTCTCCTTCAGGGAATGGGAAGTTGCCCGGTTCATACGCCACAATGCCTTTGACTTTATCACTTTGCATACCGACCAACCAGCCGACAATACCTCCTTGCGAGTGGGTAACCAAAACGCCGTTGCCAATGCGGTTAAACAGTTGATCTAGGCTGTCGCTGATGACTTTTGCGTCAAATGCGCCTGTGTTTGGGGTCATTTGGCGGAAAAATTGGTTAAGCGACTGTTCGTCTTGTGGGAACGCAACGTCTTGATTGAAATTCGGGTAAGTGCCGATACGGAATTGGGCAAACCAGAATTGATCGTCCGGTGTGGCTTTGATTTCGGCGTCCACCGTGCTACGCCCCGACCAGCCACGGCGTGGTTGATCCACTAAATAAACAGGGTAGTTTTTGCGTAAAAAGATATTTTGGAAACCTTCACGACCGTCCGGTGTGGTCTGCCAAGTCCGCATAGATTGTCCTGCACCGTGTAAGAATACCAACGGATAAGGGCGTGGGTTGCTCGGGATTTGGTAAAACACCGTGGCGTGGTCGCCGTGCAAGGTTTGTCCGCCGGCCTGAACGGACGCATTGAACACGTCCATAAAGTTGTTGCTTGCTTTCCCTTTGGCGATTTCAGGCAGCGGCTGATAAGTGCCACGACTGGTTTTCACCGTACCGCCCACAGCAAAACTGCCTTGTAGTTCAATGGAAAGTGGGGCGGCGAAACTTTGCACCGCTATCGCACAAGCGGTCAAAATTAAGGATAATTTTGCAGATTTTTTTAACATCGTTTACTCCTTAAAAATTGTAATTCGGGGCTAATAAGCGTTGCAATTTTTCGTCGTGATGTGGTTTCACTTCAGGTTGATTATCAAAAATCATTACCTTGCCATTTTCACGAGTGTAAGCGTCCCATTGCGGTAAACCTTCGGCGTTTGGGTTGCCTGTTTTAGCGAAGTTTGTCCACGCACGGCTCATTTTATCGGCAAGGGCTTGAGCATCTTTGCCACCACCTGTCGCCTGTGCCATACGCTCTATATTATTGAACACAAAAGCGATTTCGGAGGTGTGATAACTCATCGGCACACTGTTAAACACTGGCGTATCCCAACTGAAAATATAGTTATACACAGGCGCACCTTGTTGATCCGCTTTTAAGCGTGCGGTTTTTAAGGCTGGCGTACGCAGGAAACTGTCCACATATAAAGCATCAGCAATCATTCGGTTTGGATAAGCCTCACGGAACGCCGCCACGATTTCATCGGTTTTGTTGCCATATTTGGCTTTTAAGCGATCCATTGTTTCACTTTCAGTCCAAGTAAAGCGGTTGCTTTTTTGTGAATTTTGCAAATCCATTTGCAGTGGAAAACTTTCCCATTCCGTTAAATTTGAACCGATCAGCAACGGAATATCTTTGGCGATTTCAGGGTATTTTTCGCCTACAGGTTGTTGTGGAATAATGCTACCGTCAAGTGTTGGCGCCCAAGATAAAGCTGTATTTCGGTTGTATAAATCGGTTAAACCTAACTCTTTTGCGGTTTGTAAATTAGCTTTGGTTGCCGCTTCATTAATTTGCGCTGGTGTAAACTTATTAAGCTTATCAAGTGCGGTTGATTTTACGCCTAAATTTGCTAGTGTAAGTTCCGCTACACGGCGACTTACTTTTTGGGAGGTTAATGTCATTCCCATTTTTTCCACTGCACCGCTTTGTACAACAGCTTTATGAAACAAGCCTTTTGCAGACGGCATTGCCATTAAAGTCAATACTTTCGCACCGCCACCGCTTTCACCGAAAATCGTAACATTATTCGGATCGCCGCCAAATTGAGCGATATTTTCTTTCACCCACTCTAATGAGGCGACTAAATCTTGCATTCCCAAGTTCGCCGAGTTTTTATATTGCTTACCATAAGCGGACAAGTCCAAAAAGCCCATTGCATTTAAACGATGATTGACCGACACGACTACCACATCGCCTGTGCGTGCCAAGTTTGCACCGTCATAGCTGTCTAAATCGTTAGATGCACCCGACTGAAAACCACCACCGTGGATCCACACCATCACCGCCCGTTTTTTGCCGTCTGACACCGAAGGCGACCAAACATTAAGATTTAAGCAGCTTTCGCCTTCCGTCATTTCAGGGCCTGTGAAGAAGAACGAACGTCCGCCCATCGCCACTTGCGGACAGACTTCACCATAAGTTAAGGCTAATTTTTCCCCTTGCCAGTTCGCCACTTTTTGCGGCGGCATAAAACGCTCGGCGGTGGCATAAGGCATGCCTTTGTAAGTGATCACGCCGTTTTGCACATAGCCTTGCACTTTGCCTGCTTGGGTTTGTGCCACTGCAATGTTATTACCTGCCTGAACTTGCGTTTCTGCGTAGCTCATTGTCGCCATTGAAATGGAAGCAGAAAGTAATAAAAGTGGAAAAAGCTTAGATTTTGTTGGTTTCATTATTTGCTCCTTTGGAGGAAAAGTGCGGTCGATTTTTGCAACGTTTTTTCATAAACCGACCACTTATTCTTACCCACGATGTTCCGCCAACCATTTCACCATATTGGGATCACGGTGGTTGAAGATGATTTCATCACGGTTGAGTGTGGCGACTTGGGCTAAATCTTGTTCATCAAGCGTAAAATCAAAAATCTCACGGTTTTCGAGCATACGTTCTACTTTGACTGATTTCGGGATAATCGCCACGCCACGTTGATTAAGCCAACGCAAGACCACTTGTGCCACCGATTTGCCGTGTTTTTGGGCAATTTGGGTTAAAATCGGGTTGCTGAAAATCTCAAACTTGCCTTCCGCAAGTGGCGCCCACGCTTGTTGCAAAATGCCGAGTTCTTTATGGAAAGCAATTTCCGCATCACGCTGATAGAACGGGTGCGTTTCAATTTGATTGACCGCTGGCACAATTTCGTGGCAAGTGATTAAATCCATTAAGCGATCCATATGAAAATTGCTCACACCGATAGCACGGACTTTGCCTGCTTTATATAAATCTTCCATCGCACGCCATTGCTCGTGGACATCGCCAAACGGTTGGTGCATTAAATATAAATCCACATAATCCAAACCTAAGCGAGTTAGCGAATTTTCAAGGGCTTTTTTGGTATTTTCGTAGCCATTTTCACGTTGAATCCATAATTTTGTCGTAACGAAGATTTCTTCACGTGGAATACCGCTTGCTTTAATCGCACGTCCAACGCCTGCTTCGTTGCCATAAACGGCGGCGGTGTCTAATAAACGATAGCCGGCTTTTAACGCCTCTAATACCGCTTTTTCTGTGTCTTCATCGCTCACTTGATAAACGCCAAAACCCACCATTGGCATTTCTAGTCCATTGTTTAATTTCACTGATTTCATTTTTTTGCTCCTGTTTGATTTGAATGAGTGCATTATAGATAAGCAAAATTGTTTTGATTAGTAGGGAAAAGGTTGATACACTTTTGAATAAAATTCAACAATCAAGGGATTTTAAGATGATTGACAATATGAACGAATTGCGTAGTTTTATTGTCGTGGCGCAAACAGGCAGTTTTACCAAAGCGGCGGCACGTTTGGGCGTTTCCACATCGGCGTTAAGCCACTCGATGCGTAAATTGGAAGAACAACTCAAAATTAAACTGTTTAATCGAACCACGAGAAGTGTTGCAACGACTGAAGCGGGAGAACAGCTTTTTAAACGACTTTATCCGCTATTTGAAAGCATTGAAGACAATGTGAATGAATTAAGTACCTTTCGAGATACTTTAAACGGCACGTTACGTATTAACGGCGCAGATCATTCTTTTATGTATGCCATTTGGGATAAATTGTTGGTTTTTATGGAAAAATATCCCGAAGTTAAATTAGAACTAACGAGCGATATGAAATTTACCGATATTGTTGCTGGGCGCTTTGATGCGGGAATTCGTTTAGGCAGAGAAGTGGATCAGGATATGATCGCCGTGCGGATTTCCGATGATATGCAAATGGCACTAATGGCAACCCCGCAATATTTAGAGAAAAATGGTACGCCTCAAACAATTAGCGATTTAGTCAAACATAAATGTTTATGTGTACGTATGCCGACTTTCGAAGGGATTTTCGTGTGGGAATTTCGTTCGCCTGAAACAAAAGAGGTGATTAAATTTACCCCTTCGGGAAGATTGGTAGTTAATAATAATTTTCTGGCGAAAAAAGCGTGCCTTTCCCATTTAGGTTTAGCATTAATGCCTAAAGATCGAATGGCAAAAGAGCTAGAACGTGGGGAAGTAGTAGAGGTTTTAAATGACTACGCAATGAGTCATGAAGGCTATCATCTTTACTATCCAAGCCGTCGCCAAAACTCGCCGTTGTTTAAGGCGTTGGTAGAGGTACTGAAAGGCTAGAAGTGCGGTCATTTTAGAACGTATCTTTATTGAGATAAATTAGGTTTAGTTTTGTGAAAGCAGGACAGCTATTGGGAATTTCTTCCTCAGCCTTAAGCCACAGCATGAAAAATCTGGAAACGCGGCTGAACCTGCGTCTGTTCAACCGCACTACACGCAATGTGTCGCTGACCGAAGCCGGACAGCAGCTTTTCGACCAACTTTTCCCACTTTATCAAGCCATAAACCAAGAAGTCGATGCATTAAATGATTTTTTGAATACGCCATCGGGATTGATTCGTATCAATGCCCCTGTAATAGCAGCGGAAGCCGTGTTGTATCCAAAATTAAAGCCGATTTTGAACCAATACCCGAAAACCCGCTTGGAAATCGTGGTGGACGATCGTTGGGCAGATATTGTGAAAGAAGGATTTGATATGGGCGTTCGGTTAGGTAACAAGGTAGCGAAAGAGATGATTGCGGTACCAATTTCCGCACCGCTCAAAATGGTATTGGTTGCCTCGCCCGATTATTTGGCACAACACGGTTCACCGAAAAATATTGATGATCTGCAACAACACCGCCTTATCGGCATAAAACTCTCCGGTGAACACGGCACGGAGATACAGTGGGAATTCAAATACAAAAAAGAGCTGATTACGTTCACGCCCAAATCGCAGTTTTCCACCAACAATCATCTGCGTCTGCAAGCCGTTTCAGACGGCCTTGGCATTGCGTGGATAGCACATATGAGCGTAGCGGATGCACTCAATTCGGGGCACCTGGTTGAGCTGTTGCCTGAGTATGCTATGACTTACGAACCGCTTTACCTCTATTACCCCAGCCGCCGCGGGCATTCCAATGTGTTTAAGTTGATTGTGGATGCGCTGCGGGTGGAGGTCGTCTGAAAATGTAAAAGCAGCCTGACTTCTTTGCATGGATTTCAGACTGCTTTTTGCTTTCAGGTAGCCTTATAGCTTCTAGGAGACCTTATTCATATACCGCCTGCCACATTGCGTCCTGCACCGCCTGTACCCAGTTTTCAGGCTGCTTGGTCGCTACACCGTCCTTGACCGCCTGTTTGGCAACAGCAACAGCAACAGTAGCAGACGATGCACGCAGGTTATTCACCGATGGCAGGAGCGACGCGCCTTCGTCCTGCGGATTGACTTGCGAGGCGACAGCTTCAGCTGCAGCCAGCAGCATCCCGTCAGTAACGTGTTTCGCACCGGAAACGATAACTCCCAGCCCCAACCCTGGGTAAAGCATGGCGTTGTTAGCTTGACCGATTTCGTAGTTCACGCCTTTATACGGCACGGGTGGCACGGGGATGCCGACAGAAATGAGCGCTTTGCCATCCGACCATTTTATAGCCTCACTCGGCATCACTTCGATTTTCTCGGTCGGGTTAGATAACGGCAGCAGAATTGGGCGCTCTACGCCCGCACATAGGGCTTTGACTACGTCTTCAGTGAATGCGCCGTGATCGGTGGATGTGCCAATCAAGATAGTCGGTTTTACTTGTTTTACAACTTCGAGCAAGCCGATTTTACCGTCCGTTTTCGTCCAGTCGGCAACTTCAGTGGCTGGGCGGGCATATTCCTGCTGGTAATCAGGCAAGCCGTCCATGTTATCAGTAACCAGTCCGTTGATGTCAATCAGCCATACGCGTTGTTTCGCTTCTTCGCGACTCAGACCTTCGCGCTCCATCGCCGCACTGATTTGGTCGGCCATACCCGTACCTGCGGTGCCTGCACCGTACACCACCAACCGCTGTTCGGCAAAGGTCTGTTTGGTCACTTTCAGGCCAGAGAATACGGCAGCCATCACAATCGCACCCGTTCCCTGCATATCGTCGTTGAAAATACGGTATTGTCGGCGGTTCTCCACCAAAATGCGGCGGGCATTGGACGGACCGAAGTCTTCAAAGTGCAAAAGCGCATTGGGGAACATTTCAGCAGCAGTTTTCAGGTAGTTTGCAATCAATGCGTCGTAGCGTTCACCACGTACGCGGGCATGGCGATTGCCCAAATAAGCGGGGTCATTGAGCAGGGCTTCATTATCTGTACCCACATCTAGATTCACAGCAATGGTGCGGCTGGGATGAATGCCCGCAGCAGCAGTATAAACTGCCAGTTTGCCGACGGAAATATCCGTGCCGTTCACACCCCAGTCGCCGATACCCAAAATCTCTTCCGCATCGGAAACCACAATCAAATCTACATCATCTGCACCCAAGCCCAGCGTTTCAAACGATGCACGGATGTTTTCAGGATGGTTTACATCCAGATAGACAGCTCGCGAACGGCGGTAGTCGCGGCTCCATTTTTTAATTGCTTCGCCGACAGTGGGGTCGTAAACGACGGGTAGCATTTCGGCTAGATGGTCAATCAGGAGTTTGTAGTACAGTACTTCGTTGCGGTTGTGCAGTTGATCGAGAAAGATATATTTTTCAATATCTTTTTCATAGGATGAAAACTGGCGGTAAGCACGCGTGGCCTGTTGTTCGAGCGTTTCTACAACGACAGGTAGGCGGCCGGTCAGGCCATATTTTGCTCGCTCTTCCAATGTGAAAGCGGTATCTTTGTTGGTGAGAGGATTCTGTAGGATGGTGGGGGTGTTGCTCATATTGTGTCTCCTGTGAAGATGAGGAAAAGCTCGTCCGAAAAATGGACTGTTATATTGTACTTAAAAAATATGGATTAAAAGTTAATTTAACAACCTAGAAAGTCCTTAAAAGTTGATGATTAGCCTTTTAAAGACTACTAACAGACGTGTCACAATGAAACTGAATCTAAACCACACTGTTTCAGGCTACCTGAAACAGTGCAGGCTGCCATTGGTCTGATTTTTTGAATGCGTGCCCACGATGCTGCCCCCCCATCCTGTTTTTCAGACGGTTTTTTTCATAACAAAGAGCGGTCAGTTTTTTAGGTATTTTTGTAAATCATCTTCAAAATCTGACCGCTTGTATTTTTAAGATTATTTTCCTTTCTTCTGATTCATCAACCAATCACGGGCAGGTTCGAGTAAATAGGCGTAATCAAATGAGTACATATGCTCTGCACCTTTGTGGGTTGAGTTTTCCGGAATTACGGTATTTGGTGCGAAACGGATGAAGTTAATACGTTTGCCTTGGGCAAGCATTTGTTGGACTTTTGCGTCTTGTTCGGTCTGCGGTAATTTGGCAGAGAACTCAGTTTCGGCGTAGCTGACTTTATCTTGTTTCAGCATTTTTCCAACTTGAGCCATGCCTGCAGAGGCTTTTGGATCGGCAGCCGAAACGGTATAAATAAACTTCGCTTTCTCCAATGGTTTTAAAACATTGATATCCCATTGACTGCCGACAAACATAGACGCTGCAAAGAAGTTAGGCTCGATACTATTTAGGTAGAATGAAATCATACCGCCCATGGATTGACCCGTGGTATAAACACGATTGGCATCAATCGCTTTTTCGGCGATCAGATTTTTGACAAGGTGTAAGGTCATGGGGACTTCTTCAGTGGTTTCCCATTTATCGTTGACTGCCGTTTCGGTGTAAGATGGTACAAGGACAAAGGCTGGGTGTTTCGCCTGCGCTTCATCGGTTGCCCAGATAATGCCGCCGTAGCCTTGCATTAATGGGGCTTTCACGCCTTTTCCTGCTGTGCTGGCATCTGCGATAAACATGACTAACGGATATTTGCGACCCGGCTCAAGATTTTTCGGGGTGTACAGGTTGTACTGCATTTCTTTGCCTGTTTTGGGATCTTTAAACGTTAACACTTCAAAACGTGGTGCAATTTGTTCACGCAAGGCAAGCAAGCGACTATCGTAGGATTTATCCGCACCGCCGTATTGTTTGTCCCAAGCTGTATTTTGCATGTTTTGAGTCGTCATTGCTTTTTCAGTCGCATTTGGGGTGGCATTGCAAGCGGCAAGCACCAAACTTGCGGCGATAATTGTTACGGTTTTCTTCATCATGGAAACTCCTTAAATTTTGTGAGAAATCGTCAATGTGTTTTGATGCCTAAACGCTTTAAAGCATCAATGGCAGGTTGGGAAATATGATCGCCTCGTTTAGCAGACTCTTGATACCAATGCACGGCTTTGGTCATGTCTTTTGCTGTGCCGATGCCGTTTTCGTAGCAATGGCCGAGCCAGTATTGCCCGGTGATGTCGCCCGCTTCGGCCGCTTGCATGAAGTAGGCAAAAGCAGTTTTCGCATTCTTGGCGACACCTTCGCCGTTTAGATACATCAGCCCCAGATAACGCGGCGCTTTCATATGCCCAGCCTGTTGAGCTTGCTCAAAGTAGGGCATTGCATGTTGGTAATCCTGTTTTTGATACAAGGCAATGCCTTCGTCCAACAGGGCTTTCGCCTGCTCATTATGTTGCGGAATGGTAGAACAGGCGGCGAGAAGGGTTGTAGCGACGAGCGCGGATAGTTTGGATTTCATAAATCACTCCCTAACATGTATCGCAAATTGAAATAATAGTACAAAGTTTCGTTTTAGACATCAAAGTGCGGTCAGCTTTCAAAGCTTTTTATTTATCCCTTCACCAAACTGTTTTTCAGGCGGTTGTTTTCATAACAAAGTGATCTAAACTCAGTCTATTCATCTTCCCCCTCCCTATCAAAAAGTTTCATAAGCGTTTGAAATAAAAAAGGTGAGCAAAAATGCCCACCTTCTAAACTAATATTTTGTAATTAGCCAAACTCTTTTTCCAAATGTGCTTGGTAGTCAGCTAAGTATTGTTCTACTTGTGGATTTTTAATCACATCGTTACATAAGAATGTTGGCAGACGGCTTAAGCCGATGAACTCGTTGAGTTTGTGGAAGTGCATGTATAAAGCATCTACACCTTTACCGTCAAAGAAGTCACCTTCACGGGTGAAGGCTTCAATCGGTGCATTCCAAGTAAGAGAAAGCATGTGTTTTTTGCCTTGCAATAAACCACCTGTGCCGTAGCCTTCAGTTGGGTTAACACGATGACGGCCATCACTGTGGTAAAGCTTACCGTGTCCGGCGGTGAATACTTCGTCTATGTATTTTTTCACTGTCCAAGGTTCGTGCATCCACCAGCCTGGCATTTGCCAAATCACGGCATCCATCCATAAGAATTTTTCGATTTCTGCTTCAACATCGTAACCAGCATCAATCACGGTTTCTTTTACATTGTGTCCAAGTGCGGTCAAAACTTCTTTCGCTTTTTTGTGAAGTGTGTGATTTAACTCACCATGTGAATGTCCGAAATCTTTACCACCATCTAATAATAAAATATTCATCTTTTTGCTCCTAAAATAAATAAGTCTAAAAAATAGGGCTGCTATTATGTATTTTTACTTTATATTTTAAAAGACATTTTAGACGGCCGCTTTATGGTTACTTGTTAGGCTATTTATAGGCAGTAAGGGGAATTCTAATATGGAATTATCGGGAAACTGGAGAATTTAGACTAAAATCAAAGCCACTCGAAGGAGTGGCTTTATATGTATAAATGATGTCTTATCAATAGAATTTAGAACGGAATATTATCGTCAAAATCCATTGGTGGTTCGGCTGCCGGTTGTGGTGCTGCAGCAGGTTTAGCTGCTGGGCGAGCTTGATAGCTAGGTTGGCTATTTGATGCACCGTAGGATGGGGCGCTTTGTTGGAAGTCACCAGCGTTTTGACGACCGCCTAACATTTGTAATACATCGCCTTGAATTTCGGTGGTGTAGCGATCTTGGCCGTTTTGATCTTGCCATTTACGGGTTTTTAAGCGGCCTTCTACGTACACTTGAGAGCCTTTACGCAGGTATTCACCACAGACTTCCGCTTGACGACGGAAAAATACGATACGGTGCCATTCGGTCACTTCGCGACGTTCACCGGTGTTACGGTCAGTCCAGCTTTCACTGGTTGCTACGCTGATGTTCGCAACAGCATCGCCGTTCGGCATGGTGCGCACTTCGGGATCGTTACCTAAATTACCCACGATAATTACTTTATTAATGCCTGCCATAAAATCCTCTATTCTGATTAATTAGGTTAAAATTGCGCGCTATTCTGCCTGAAAATCCCTAATAAATCTAGAGTGATTAACTGGATATTTGCACAGATATTGAAATATGCGATAATCCTCGCAATTTTGACATTTCTTTTTGAATCTTGGATCTTTATGGACACTATCGATATTCGGGGCGCCCGCACCCATAATCTGAAAAATATTAATCTCACCATTCCTCGCGATAAACTGATTGTCATTACCGGTCTTTCCGGTTCGGGTAAATCCTCGTTGGCCTTTGATACGCTGTATGCGGAAGGTCAACGCCGTTATGTGGAATCCCTTTCCGCCTATGCCAGACAATTTTTGTCCCTAATGGAAAAACCTGATGTGGATGCTATTGAGGGGCTTTCACCGGCCATTTCGATTGAGCAAAAATCCACTTCGCACAACCCACGTTCAACGGTGGGTACGATTACCGAGATCTACGATTATTTACGTCTCTTGTTTGCCCGCGTGGGGGAACCGCGCTGTCCAACTCATAATATTCCGCTCACCGCACAAACTATCAGCCAAATGGTGGATAAGGTATTGAGTTTACCGGCGGATAGCAAAATGATGTTGTTGGCACCGGTGGTAAAAAATCGTAAAGGGGAACATCTCAAGATCCTTGAGAATATAGCTGCTCAAGGGTATATCCGCGCCCGTATTGATGGTGAAATCTGTGATTTATCGGATCCCCCGAAACTGGAATTACAGAAAAAGCATACCATTGAAGTCGTAGTGGATCGTTTTAAAGTGCGGGAGGATTTAGCCCAACGCTTGGCAGAATCCTTTGAGACAGCCTTAGAACTCTCTGGTGGTACGGCAGTGGTGGCGGATATGGATGACAAATCCGCAGAGGAATTGGTGTTCTCTGCTAATTTTGCTTGTCCGCATTGCGGTTATTCGATTCCTGAATTAGAGCCGCGTTTATTTTCCTTCAATAATCCTGCGGGGGCTTGCCCAACCTGTGATGGTTTGGGGATTCAGCAATATTTCGATGAACAACGGGTAATTCAGAATCCAAGTATTTCCTTGGCCAGTGGGGCAGTCAAGGGCTGGGATCGTCGTCATTTCTATTATTACCAAATGTTGCTTTCCCTCGCTAAACATTATGATTTTGATATAGAAACCCCGTATGAACAGTTGCCGGAGCACATTCGCCATGTCTTAATGCACGGTTCCGGTAAAGAGGATATTGCTTTTCAATATGTCAATGATCGTGGTGATACGGTAACCCGCAAGCATCCTTTTGAAGGAATTTTGAATAATATGGCGCGTCGCTATAAAGAAACTGAATCTTTAGCGGTGCGTGAAGAGTTGGCTAAGAATATCAGCAATCGCCCTTGTGCCGATTGTGGTGGCTCACGTCTACGGCCGGAAGCCCGCCACGTGTATATTGGGGAAACCAACCTGCCGCAAATTTCAGAAAAAAGCATTGGCGAAAGTTTAGAATTTTTCCATGCGCTATCTCTTACCGGACAAAAAGCGCAAATTGCTGAGAAAATTCTGAAAGAGATCCGTGAACGTCTGCAATTTTTGGTGAACGTTGGCTTGAATTATCTTTCCTTATCTCGTTCGGCGGAAACCCTATCTGGTGGTGAAGCGCAGCGTATTCGCTTGGCTAGCCAAATCGGTGCCGGATTGGTTGGCGTCATGTATGTGTTGGATGAACCCTCCATCGGCTTACATCAACGGGATAACGAACGCTTGTTGGATACCTTGATCCATCTGCGTAATTTGGGAAATACAGTGATCGTCGTGGAACACGATGAAGATGCAATTCGTGCGGCCGATCATATTATCGACATCGGCCCGGGAGCCGGGGTGCATGGTGGACAGGTAATTGCCGAAGGTAACGCCGCACAAATTATGGCGAATCCACAATCGATCACCGGTCGCTATTTGTCCGGTGTGGAAAAAATTGAAATTCCCCATCAGCGCACGAAAATCGATAAAAAGAAAATACTGCAATTAAAAGGTGCGACCGGTAACAATCTAAAAGCGGTGGATCTCCGTATTCCGGTTGGGCTTTTCACTTGTATCACTGGGGTGTCGGGTTCGGGGAAATCGACCCTAATCAATGATACCTTATTCCCGTTGGCGCAAAATGCCTTAAACCGCGCGGATAAAACGGATTTTGCTCCTTATAAATCGATTGAAGGTCTTGAGCATTTTGACAAGGTGATCGATATCGATCAAAGCCCGATTGGCCGGACGCCACGCTCTAACCCAGCGACTTACACCGGATTGTTTACGCCAATCCGCGAACTGTTTGCCGGGGTGCCGGAAGCGCGTGCGCGTGGCTATAATCCGGGGCGTTTTAGTTTTAACGTACGTGGCGGTCGCTGTGAAGCCTGTCAGGGCGACGGCGTGATTAAAGTAGAAATGCACTTTTTACCGGATGTTTATGTGCCTTGTGATCAATGTAAGGGCAAGCGTTATAACCGCGAAACCTTGGAAATCCGTTATAAAGGTAAAACCATTCATCAGGTATTGGATATGACGGTGGAAGAGGCGCGTGAATTCTTTGATGCGATTCCAATGATAGCCCGTAAATTACAAACGCTAATGGATGTTGGCCTGTCCTATATTCGCTTGGGACAATCCTCGACAACCTTATCCGGTGGGGAAGCGCAGCGGGTGAAATTGGCGACGGAATTATCCAAACGGGATACCGGTAAAACCTTGTATATTTTGGATGAACCGACCACCGGTTTGCATTTTGCCGATATCAAACAATTGCTGGAAGTGTTGCATCGTTTACGTAATCAGGGCAATACCATTGTGGTGATTGAGCATAACTTGGATGTGATCAAAACGGCTGACTGGATCGTTGATCTTGGCCCGGAGGGCGGTAGTGGCGGTGGTCAAATCATCGCTGAAGGAACGCCGGAAGAGGTGGCCACAGTGGAAGGTTCGCATACCGCACGTTTCTTAAAACCAATTTTGGCAAAAGGCTAAGAATAATAAATAGAAGCAGGCGTAATGCCTGCTTTTTTATGGAGAAACGTGATAATAATCGGTTTTTAAATCAATTCTAATAAAATCAATGGGTTACATGTTTTTTTAGCAAAAACTCCAATTTTCATAGGGGCGTTTGAAACATACCGCCTGTTAAAAAAGGACATTTACCCATAAAAAAGACCGCATCCAATGGATGCGGTCTTGTATTTGATGCCCTTGAATTATTTATTCAATTTGGCTTTATAGGTTGGGTTCATCAAGTTTTCAACGGATAGGATATCATCCAATTGTTCTTGAGTGAGCAAGCCTTTCTCTAACACAACTTCACGTACGCCACGACCGGTTTGAGCACAGATTTTACCCACTAAGTCGCCGTTGTGGTGACCGATGAATGGGTTCAAGTAGGTCACGATACCGATGGAGTTGAATACGAAGTTTTCACAGATTTCTTTGTTTACGGTGATACCGTCCACACATTTATCGCGTAGGTTTACACAAGCGTTGGTTAAGATATCGATAGATTCGAACATTGCTTGACCAATCACCGGTTCCATTACGTTTAACTGTAATTGACCTGCTTCGGAGGCGAAGGTGATGGTGGTATCGTTACCGATCACTTTAAAGCACACTTGGTTAACGACTTCAGGCACAACCGGGTTTACTTTAGCTGGCATAATAGAGGAGCCGGCTTGTAATTCAGGTAAGTTGATTTCTTTCAAACCAGCACGTGGACCGGAAGAAAGTAAACGCAAGTCGTTACATACTTTAGAGAGTTTCACCGCAGTACGTTTTAACGCACCGTGTACCATTACATAAGCACCACAGTCGGAGGTTGCTTCGATTAGGTTATCAGCTGGTACGCAAGGTAAACCGGTTACTTCAGCAAGACGTTTTACGGCTAGTTCGGTGTAGCCTTGTGGGGTGTTCAAACCAGTACCGATTGCGGTCGCACCAAGGTTCACTTCAAGTAATAATTTGGCGGTGCGGTTTAAGTTGCGCACTTCTTCTTCTAAAAGCACGGCAAAGGCTTTGAATTCTTGGCCAACTGTCATCGGAACCGCGTCTTGTAATTGGGTACGACCCATTTTTAAGATTTTGGCAAATTCTTTTGCTTTATTATCGAAACCATCGTGCAAATATTGGATTTTTTCGATGAGTTTCAAAATGCTGTTGTATACTGCGATACGGAAACCGGTAGGGTAGGCATCGTTGGTAGATTGGCTGGCGTTTACGTGATCCATTGGGTTAATCACATTGTATTCGCCTTTTTTATGACCAATTTTTTCTAAGGCTAAGTTGGCTACAACTTCGTTGGTGTTCATATTAACGGAAGTACCGGCACCGCCTTGATACACATCAGACGGGAATTGATCTAAACATTTACCGGTTGTTAAGATTTCATCACAGGCATCCACAATTGCTTTTGCGATATCGCTTGGGATTGCACCTAATTCACCATTGGCCAAAGCAGTCGCTTTTTTCACCATGACCATACCGCGTACAAATTCCGGCACATCGGAAATAGTCACATTGGAAATATTAAAATTCTCAACCGCTCTCAATGTATGGATGCCCCAGTATGCATCAGCTGGCACTTCGCGTTCACCCAATAAATCAACTTCGGTTCTGTATTGTTCTGTCATGGTAATCACCCTTTATGGTTAATCAAAAATTCGGGGGCATTATAGGGAGTCGAGTACAAAATAAACTTGACATGGATCACATTTAATCCCAAGCGAGTAAGACATATTTTCATTTTTCGCATTAGTTTTTTTATTGCGAAAAATTTTTTAGCAGCCCTTGAAAGGCAATTGAATCCCCCCTATATAGTGTCTGCTTTTATTTTTACTAGAAGGAAATTCCAATGAAAATTCGTCCGTTACATGACAAAGTGATTTTAAAACGTGAAGAAGTTGAAACCCGTTCTGCCGGTGGCATCGTATTAACCGGTTCTGCCGCAACCAAATCCACCCGTGCCAAAGTATTAGCGGTAGGCGCTGGTCGCATTTTGGATAATGGTAGTGTTCATCCGATGCACGTTAAAGTGGGCGATACCGTTATCTTTAACGACGGTTACGGTGCAAAAACCGAAAAAATCGATGGTGAAGAAGTTTTAATCGTTTCTGAAGACGATATCTTAGCTATCGTAGAAGAATAGAAAGCCCCTAATCCGACACCGCGTCGGGTTTACCTTGTAATGAATATTAGGCGGTATTAAAGCCGCTTCGACAAAGAAAAGGAAAATTAAAAATGGCAGCAAAAGACGTAAAATTTGGCAATGAAGCCCGCGTAAAAATGTTAAACGGCGTAAACGTATTAGCCGATGCAGTTAAAGTCACTCTAGGTCCAAAAGGCCGTAATGTGATTTTAGATAAATCCTTTGGCGCACCGACCATCACCAAAGATGGCGTATCCGTTGCACGTGAAATCGAATTAGAAGATAAATTCGAAAATATGGGCGCACAAATGGTGAAAGAAGTGGCTTCTAAAGCGAATGATGCGGCCGGTGATGGTACTACTACCGCAACCGTATTGGCGCAAGCTATTGTAAACGAAGGCTTAAAAGCAGTTGCCGCAGGCATGAATCCAATGGATTTAAAACGCGGTATCGACAAAGCGGTAAATGCCGTAGTGGAGGAATTAAAATCCCTTTCCAAACCTTGCGAAACCTCCAAAGAAATCGAACAAGTGGGTACGATTTCCGCGAACAGCGATAACATCGTTGGTCAATTAATTGCTCAAGCGATGGAAAAAGTTGGTAAAGAAGGCGTGATTACCGTAGAAGATGGTACCGGCTTGGAAGATGAATTAGCGGTTGTTGAAGGGATGCAATTTGACCGTGGTTACCTTTCTCCATACTTCATCAACAAACCGGAAGCGGCTACCGTTGAATTGGATAACCCATACATCCTGTTAGTGGACAAAAAAATCAGCAATATCCGTGAATTGCTACCGGTACTTGAAGGCGTAGCGAAAGCCGGTAAACCATTATTGATTATTGCTGAAGATGTTGAAGGCGAAGCCTTAGCTACCTTAGTGGTGAACACTATGCGCGGTATCGTGAAAGTGGCTGCAGTAAAAGCGCCGGGCTTTGGTGATCGTCGTAAAGCAATGTTACAAGATATTGCGATCTTAACTGCAGGTACCGTGATTTCCGAAGAAATCGGTATGGAACTTGAAAAAGCGACATTAGAAGATTTAGGTCAAGCTAAACGCGTAGTAATCAACAAAGACAATACCACTATCATTGATGGTATCGGTGATGAAGAACAAATCAAAGGCCGTGTATTGCAAATTCGTCAACAAATCGAAGAATCTACTTCTGATTACGATAAAGAAAAACTACAAGAGCGTGTGGCTAAATTAGCCGGCGGTGTAGCTGTAATCAAAGTAGGTGCAGCGACCGAAGTGGCGATGAAAGAGAAAAAAGACCGTGTGGATGACGCATTACACGCCACCCGCGCAGCGGTTGAAGAAGGTATTGTTGCCGGTGGTGGTGTGGCCTTAGTTCGCGCTGCAGCGAAAGTTGCCGGCAGCTTAAAAGGCGACAACGAAGAACAAAATGTGGGTATCAAATTGGCATTACGTGCGATGGAAGCCCCATTACGTCAAATCGTTTCCAACGCCGGTGAAGAAGCCTCTGTGGTAGCTAGCGCAGTGAAAAATGGCGAAGGTAACTTCGGTTATAACGCCGCGACCGAACAATACGGCGATATGATCGAAATGGGTATCTTAGATCCAACTAAAGTAACCCGCTCCGCATTACAATTTGCTGCATCTATCGCAGGTCTAATGATCACCACCGAATGTATGGTGACCGACCTACCGAAAGACGACAAAGCCGACCTAGGCGGCGCCGGCATGGGCGGAATGGGAGGCATGGGCGGAATGATGTAATTTCCCCTGCTCCAAACAAAAATGCGACCTTCGGGTCGCATTTTTTTTGTTTTTAATCGAATATCAATAAAATCAATGGGTTACATGCTATTTTGGCAAAAACTCTGATTTTTGATAGGGCGTTCTAAAATCCCCCATAATCTTTTACCATCGCACAAAGGACAGACATAAAGTCTGTCCCTAAGGGTTTTTTGCGATTCGATTCAAAATTAATGTGATTCGGTTCAAATTTAATGTGATTCGTAGGGACAGGTTTTATACCTGTCCTTTTTACCATCGAACGAAGAACAGACATAAAGTTTCTTCTTATGGGATATAAAAGCGATCTAACTGCCATTGTAAAGGATTATTCTGAATGTATTCTGCAATTCGTTCGTAATCCTTATCGTCCCGAATAATATGTTCGTAAAAACTACGTTGCCATAAAGGAACATACACTTGATTGGGGAACTTCATAATATCATGATACCGTTTGGCGATATTTCCCTTCAATTTTTTTACGACATTGGATAACAAAGCATCATCTTGATTAAACCAAATAAAATGAAGGTGATTAGGCATGATCACATAATCAGTAATAAGGCTATTGGGATAATCTTCAGTTAAATTTAATAAAATTTCTTCTGCAATCTTTCCCATGACGTTCAATTTCATTTCACTATCGATAATTTCACCAAAGGCTAATTGACGATGTTTTGTACAAATTGTCACGAAATAACATCCGTATTGAGAGTAGTCATAACATGATAAACGTAAGTGTTTCCGGCGGCGATAAGTTGATTGAATCATAATTTCCTTAATATTTTCTTCCAATTCCATCCGTAGGGACAGGTTTTATACCTGTTCTTTTTAGCATCGCACAAAGGACAGACATAAAGTCTGTCCCTACGAGGTTTCTGCGATTTGGTTCAAAATTATCTGATTCGTAGGGACAGGTTTTATATCTGTTCTTTTTACCATCACACAAGGACAGACATAAAGTCTGTCCCTACGTGATTGTGGCGATTTGGTTCAAAATTATGTGATTCGTAGGGACAGGTTTTATACCTGTCCTTTTTATCATCGCACAAAGGACAGACATAAAGTCTGTCCCTAAGGGTTTTTTGCGATTCGGTTCAAAATTATGCGATTCGTAGGGATAGGTTTTTTATACGAGTCCTTCTTTCCCCTTGCATTAGCGAAATCAACCGCGTGGGTGGAAGCGTTCGTGTAGGCGTTTGAGACGTTCTTTAGCGACATGGGTATAGATTTGTGTGGTAGATAAATCGCTGTGTCCGAGCAGCATTTGTACCACGCGCAGATCCGCACCATGATTGACTAAATGGGTGGCGAAGGCATGGCGTAATACGTGCGGGGAAAGTGCTTCACTATCAATGCCGGCCAGTACGGCATAATGTTTGACGCGATGCCAAAAGGTTTGTCGGGTCATTTGTTGGCCACGTAGACTTGGGAAAACCACATCGGAACTTTGTCCGTTTAATAATAACGGCCGTCCGTAAGCAATAAACTGCCGCAACCAAAATGCGGCCTCTTCGCCCATTGGCACAATCCGTTCCTTATTACCTTTCCCGATAACCCGCACTACGCCCTGTTCCAAACCAATATTTTCAATGGTAAGGCCGACCAATTCCGATACCCGCAATCCCGTGGCATATAGCAATTCCAGCATGGCTTTGTCGCGCAATTCCAGCGGCACATCAATGCTTGGCGTATTTAACAAATCCGCCACCTGTTGTTCACTAAGATATTTGGGGAGGCGTCCGGGCAGGCGCGGTGAGCTGAGAATCGCACTGGGATCATCATCTCGGTATTTTTCCCGATACAAATACTGAAACAGCTTACGCATGGCGCTCAGCAAACGTGCGGTGCTGGTGGCTTTATAACCCTGTTGTAAGCGTTCACCTAAAAATTGTTGGAGATCCACACCATCACAAGTTTCCAAAGTCAGATTTTGGCTTTCCAACCATTGGCACAGCGCGGTTAAATCCAAACGATAGGATTGTACGGTATTTTCAGATAGGCCTTTTTCAATCCAATATTCGTTCAGGAATAAATCCATCAGCACCAAATTATTCATTAGTTCACCTCGCGCAACAAAAAGCCCTTCACCCGACGCGGTGTGATAAGTAGACCTAAGGCGGCCGAGGCAGCCATGGCAGCAAAGGCGTAGGCCGGTTGAATCGGGTAGAGTACACCGCTTAAGGCGGTCAACAAGGCAATGGCTGCACAGGCGGCAATGGCGTTATACAGCCCTTGTAGTTTGGCAATGTGCCCCTGCGGTCGGGTGGAAATATAGCGCACGGTGGCATAGTGTCCTACTACATAGGTGAGACTGTGCATACATTGCAGCAGCGCAATTTCCCATAATACATCGGCATAAGGGAAGCACAGCCAGCGCACAATGGAAGCAATCCCGGTGATATAAAATAGTCGGGTGACGGAGGTATTTTTAAATAACCGGGAAGAGAAAAAAAACAGCGCGATTTCTGCAATGACACTTAAGCCCCACAACAAACCGGTTACCGAAACGCTAATCCCAAGGCTTTGCCAATACAGTACGCTGTAGGCGTAATAGGCAGCGTGGGAGCCTTGAATGAGTGCAATTGCCAGCAATAGACGGGTTGTGGTGGGATCTTTTAAGAGGGTTAAAAAGCCAACGGAGGCTTCATGAGCCTTGCCCGTAATATCCAGTGGCATCGGTTGCGGTTGGAGTAATTGCAATATCCCATTGAGTGCCAATAAAGCGGCGATAATCCAAGGAATGGTCGATTCGCCCAAGTAACCGACAACTTGCCCAAAGAGCACCACACCCACCACGAATGCAGCCGAACCAATCAAGCGGACTTTGCCATAATCCAGACCAATTTGTTGTTGCCAGGTGGTGGCCAAACTATCGCCAATTGGCATGCCGGCGGCATTAACCATTGAAAATAGCATTAGTCCGCCGAACAACAATATAAAGGAGTGGGAAAACCAGCCCATCAATAGCATCGTAAGACAGCCAGCCCAGGCTAAATAGCGCAAGGTGCGAATCAGGCCGGAGGCACGTTTAATCAAACCGGAAAAGAAAATACCGCCGATAAAGCGAAATACATAGGCGCTCGCCAATAACAGGCCGATGGTTTCCGCATCATAGGCTTGCTGTTTCAGCCAGGCAGGAAATAACGGTAAAAATACGCCGTAGGCGCAGTAATAGCCAAAAAAGCTCAAAGCGAGCCAATTGAATGGGGAGATACGCATTAGCATTGACTTTCCATTTCTTGTGAACGGGCAATACAGGCGGCCATGGCTTGCTGTACGGTTTGTTGAAATTGTTGTTGTTCAAATACCGCTAAGGCGGCGGCGGTGGTGCCGCCCTTAGAGGTGACATTTTGACGCAGGGTGGCTAAGTCTAATTGCGGATTTTCCAACACCATTTTGGCTGAACCGAACATCGCCTGTTGCACCAAATGGCGAGCCTCTTCGGCATTCAAACCTTGCTCGATTAAACTGTGTTGCATGGCTTCTAAAAAGAGGAAGAAATAAGCCGGGCTGCTCCCTGAAGCCGCGGTAACTGCATGCATTTGCGCTTCATCCTTCAGCCACAGAATATCGCCCACGGCAGAAAGCAATTCCGCGGCAAAATCACGATCCGGTTGTGCCGTTTGCGATGCGGCAAAGAGTCCGGCCATGCCTTCGCCAACCAGTGCCGGGGTATTCGGCATCACCCGCACAATGGCTTGCACGGAAGGAATTAATTGTGCCAAACGGGCGGTATTAATACCGGCAGCAATTGAAATCAATAATTTTTGACTAAAATCCAACGCAGCAAAGGGCGCGCAAACTTCCGCCAGCACCTGTGGTTTCACCGCCAATAAGACAACTTCGGCTTCCGCCACCGCGCTTAGGTTATCCGTATAGGTGCGCAGGCCTAGGGCGGCAAAATAGGCGCGTTTTTCCGCACTCGGATCGCTCACTCCCAGTAAGGCAGCAGGATAGCCCTGTTTTAACAAGCCTAAAATAATGGCTTGCGCCATATTGCCGCCGCCGATAAAAGTGATTGTACGCTGTTGCATGATTTGCCCTGCCTGTATTCTAAGGTTAAAATTGCCGCCCATTTTACCCGATAACCTTAAAGGATCTACCGATGTGGTTTAAAAATTTGATGATATATCGTCTCACCAAGCCGTTGGATTGGACGTTGGATACATTGCAAAACGCCTTGAGCGATTGTGAATTTCATCCTTGTGGCGCGCAGGAACAATCCAAGTTCGGCTGGGTGAGTCCATTGCGTGGTGGCGAAACCTTGTATTTTTCCGATGGACGGCAAATTCTGTTGCTGGCGCAAAAGGAAGATAAAATGCTGCCGGCCAATGTGGTGAAACGCGAATTGGACGAACGCATCGCCGATTTTGAACAACGGGAAAATCGTAAAGCCTCGAAAACCGAAAAACAAAGCTTGAAAGATGCCGTGGTGCTCAATTTATTGCCGCGTGCTTTTTCTAAAATGCAACAAACTGCGCTCTGGATCGATCCGCAAAATGCCCTTGTGTATGTGGATGCCGCTTCCGCCAAACGTGCCGAAGATGCCTTGGCACTCTTGCGTAAATCCTTAGGTTCGCTGCCGGTGGTGCCATTGGCCTTTGCGAATGAACCGGCGCAAGTGCTGACCGATTGGATCTTGGGGGAGAGCTTGCCACATTGGTTAACCGCCTTGGAAGAGGCCGAATTGCGCGGTAGCCAAGAGGACAGCGTGATCCGCTGTAAAAAACAGCCATTGGAAAATGAAGAAATCCTCGCCCTCTTGCAGGACGGTAAAAAGCTCGTCAGCAAATTGGCCTTGGAATGGCCGGAAACCCTGAGTTTCGTGTTTAATGAGGATTGCACTCTTAAACGTTTAAAATTTGCCGATCCGGTGCGCGAGAAAAACGAAGATATCCTCAAGGAAGATTATGCTCAACGTTTTGATGCCGATTTTGTTTTGATGACCGGCATTCTCAGTAAATTGACCGAAAATCTGCTCGATGCCTTCGGTGGTGAAAAAGCCCGTTTGGCTGATTAATCACCTTCCCTCCTTAATCACATCTAGGGACAGACTTTATGTCTGTCCTTGTTTCGCTGCCAACATATCTCCCAACGGTCAAGTTGACGAAAAGGCGAGATGCCCCATTCCTGCAATAATTCAATGATGCGTAAGGGCTGGGATAAAACCTGTCCTTAGCAACGCCCCCGTCAAAATCAAAGTTTTCTTAAAAATGCTATCTAAGTTATTGATTTTATTAGTATTGCTTTAAAGATCTATTTTTTATCCATTTGCTGACGGGAAACTGCTTCACCACAGAATCATGCACTTATTACGCCGAGAAAAGGAAAAAAATTTAACCTGGAATATTGGGATTTTTTCCCATGCAAAAATGCCCATTGTTTTCCAATACCTCCAATTGGGTGGATGAAAATTTTCGAAATCGTTTTCGTAAAGATTGTGTAAAGAGAATGCCTAAAAAAACATCAAAATGGTCATTTTTTGGTTAGACAGGTCGGAGGATTTACAGTATATTGTGACGCTTTTTATCACTTTCTGTTGCCGCCGTGCATTTTTAACATCCCTGCGATTGGGGAGGCGGAACGGGAATTAGCATTTTCACTTTGGTTTCCCTATTTTATGATGAGGAATTTTTAATGAACAAAATATTTAAGGTGATTTGGAATCGCACTACGCAATCCTTAGTGGTCACCTCTGAATTAGCCAAGGGACAGGTAAAATCGTCCTCTGACGCATCGCCAAATTCTGTTGGCCGCGTTACGAAATTATTTAAACTAAGCGCTATCGCATTGGCAACCTTAGGCCTATCGCAACAGGCAAATGCGATTACTGCGCCATTTAACGGTGTTGCTGGTAACAATCCTAATAAATTAGTCGCAGTCGGTGGCGGTACCGCTCTTGATACCGGCTCTGTGGCTATCGGTGGTGGAACAACTGCCGACCATGGTGGTGTGGCTATCGGCCGTGATGTGAATGCTAGAGGACGAGATAGTGCAGCATTAGGTTATGATGCTAATGCATCAGGCCAATGGTCTAGTGCACTCGGTACGCGTACCTCGGCTAGCGGTAATTACGCGTCAGCCTTTGGCGCATCGGCATCTGCTGTAGGTCACTTCTCATTAGCGGCAGGTTTCCAAGCGAATGCTCAGGCTAACGGCACGGCCATTGGTAGTGGTTCACAAGCTTCAGCTGTAGGCGCGACCGCATTAGGTAATATGGCTTTGGCAAGTGGTCAGAATTCACTCGCTAATGGTATTGCTACCAAGGCATCAGGTTTAAAAGCGATTGCTATTGGTTCTGATGCGAATGCATCAGGAAGCGAAGCTTCTGCTATTGGTAGCGGTGCAAATGCTGCCGGAGTGAACGCGACGGCTTTGGGCACAAGTGCCACTGCTAGTGGTGCGAACGCGACGGCTTGGGGGACAAGTGCTAATGCTAGTGGAGCAAACGCGACTGCAATTGGTCTTGGTTCACTCGCGTCTGAAGAAAATACTATAGCGATCGGTACGAATACCGGTGCTTCTAATGTTGGCGGTATCGCAATTGGTACCGGGAATACCCATGGTGCAATTAATGCGATGGCGATAGGATCCGGTGCAACCTTAGGCGGATATTCCTCAAACTCGATTGCCTTTGGTGTGGGCGCAAATGTTAATAGCACCGCAAGTGATATTTCTAATAATGCCATCGCTTTTGGTACGAATGCTACGGCCAAAGGCAATGCCGCCATCGCAATTGGTAACGTGTCAACTGCAAATAATACGAATACTATGGCGATGGGGCTACATTCCGTAGCTTCAGGAGTGAATGCGACAGCATTAGGCGTTGGGGCTCAAGCCACTAGTACCTGTGCTACAGCGATAGGTTATAATGCGGTGGCAACCGATATGTACACCACTGCAGTTGGTCCGAATGCTAAAGCCACGGGTGTTCTGTCTACGGCCATGGGTAATAACACCACAGCTTCCGGTCGAGCAGCAGTCGCCTTGGGAACCGGTGCAAGTGGTCTAGGTGACTCTAGTATTGCTGCCGGTCTATTAGCTAATGCCTCTGGATCCACAGCCATTGCATTAGGTAATAATACGATGGCTTCAGGTACGGGTTCGGTTGCATTAGGTTCATCATCTATTTCATCGAATGTTGGAAGTATTGGAATTGGGTTGTCGGCTAATGCGAGTGGGACTAATGCAATTGCGATTGGGCCTGGTTCTATTGCTTCTTCAGAACAAACTATTGCAGTGGGAACGTTGGCTAATGCCTCTTCATATGCTGCTCTTGCACTAGGGGAGAGAACTAAAGCTTCGGGTTTGTATAGTGTTGCACTTGGTCCGAAGGCTAATTCTTCGGGGGATATGAGCACGGCATTAGGGTATATGGCCAATGCCTCAAGTAATTATTCTTTAGCGTTAGGTGATCAGGCGAACGCTTCAGGTCTATTCTCGATTGCTATGGGGACTAAGGCTTCAGCTAAAAACACTCATTCGATAGCGATGGGCTATCTAAGTTTGTCGGAGGGGGCTGATTCAATTGCTCTTGGAGAGAGCTCTCAATCAAAAGGTTCATACTCTGTTGCTTTAGGGCTGCATGCAAAAAGCTTGGATTTGGGGGGAGTAGCTATCGGGAGAGATTCATCATCGAGAGATAGCAATGGTGTAGCGTTAGGGATGAACTCTATTGCAACAAAAAAAATGGATGTCGCAATTGGTGGTAATTCTACGACTAGCGATGTCAATGCGTTAACTTCTCTTAAGGTTAATGGGATTGAAGTGGGGAATAATGGCGCAGGTATTGGAACAGGCAGTCGCGATGAATTAAGCGTTTTTTCTGTCGGTTCAGCCAATCATCGACGCCAAATTCAAAATGTTGCAGCGGGTTTAATTAGTGCAACATCCACCGATGCAGTGAATGGCTCACAACTTTACGCAGTAGCGATGGCAGCCGATTCTACGGCGAGCGTAGCAAGTACCGCATTTAGCACCGCGACTGTAGCCAACAGTACCGCAAGTACAGCGCTTTCAACAGCGAATGCCGCTAATACTACCGCGCGTGCTGCAAGCACCGCAGCAAGTACAGCTATAGTGACCGCTAATGCTGCGAATACAACCGCAAGTACAGCGAATGCCACAGCTAATGCGGCAAATACGACTGCGCGTGCAGCTAGCACAGCCGCTAGTACCGCTGTAGTGACTGCAAATGCAGCGAATACAACTGCCGTTGCTGCAAGCACAGCAGCAAGTACAGCCGTAGTGACAGCTAATACAGCGAACACAACCGCAAGTACAGCAAATGCGACAGCTAATGCGGCAAATACAACTGCGCGTGCAGCTAGCACAGCCGCTAGCACCGCTGTGGTGACTGCAAATGCTGCGAATACAACCGCGAATACTGCAAACTCCACCGCAAGTACTGCGCTTTCTACAGCGACTGTAGCCAATAGCACCGCTTCAACTGCGGCAAGCACAGCAAATAGCGCGTTAACGACAGCGAATGCAGCAAATACCACTGCGAATACCGCAAATTCTTCTGCAAGTACTGCGCTTTCTACAGCGACTGTGGCAAATAGCACAGCTTCAACTGCAGCAAGTACAGCAAACAGCGCGTTAACGACAGCGAATGCAGCAAATACCACTGCAAATACTGCAAACTCTTCTGCAAGTACTGCGCTTTCTACAGCGACCGTAGCCAATAGCGCCGCTTCTACTGCGGCAAGCACAGCAGCCAGCGCAGCAACTGTAGCGAATACAGCAAATACAACTGCGGTAGCAGCTAGCACAGCTGCTGCAACTGCATTGACTACAGCAGAAAACGCGTATAACGCGAAAACCTATTTCCATGTAAATAATGGCACAGCCACCGGCGGTAATGCGACTACGAATGAAGGTCGTGTTGGCGAAGCCGGCGGTGCAACCGGTACAAATTCGATCGCAGCAGGTGTGAATGTCACCGCTACAGCGGCAAGCGCTTTTGCATTGGGTGAAAACACCACGGCAACCGCTTCCGGTACTGTGATTGGTAAAGACAGCAAATTAACTGGTGCCGGTTCAATCTCAATCGGTAATAACAATACTGTTGCTTCCGAGAACGTTACTGCACTAGGTAATAACCAAAATATTGGTGCAGGTGTGGATAACGCTGTTGTATTAGGTCATGCATCTTCTACTACCGGTAGTCACAATATCCAAACAACCTCTTCAGCAACTGTTGGAAATTATACGTTCGGAACCTTTGCGGGTACCGTTGCCGGCGCGGGCAGTTTTGTTAGCGTAGGTGCAGTTGGTAATGAGCGTAAGATCACCAATCTTGCTGCAGGCAATATTTCTGCAACATCTACTGAAGCGATCAATGGTTCACAATTATATGCGGTAGCCAGTGTATTGGGCACAGCGATCGATAGTACAGCAACCGTTGCAAGCACAGCTGCAAGTACAGCCAATAGCGCTGCATCCTTAGCAAGCACAGCTTATTCTATGGCTTCAAACGCAGCAACTTCCGCGACTACAGCGATCTCAACCGCTCAATCAGCAGCATCAACATCGGTGTCTGCAGCATCTCAAGCGGTGGCCGCTGCTTCTCAAGCGACCAGTTCTGCAACGATAGCATCTACTTCTGCATCTCAAGCAACCAGCTCAGCGACTGCAGCGTCAACTTCGGCTTCTGCGGCTGATAGTTCTGCAACTGCAGCATCAAGCTCTGCATCAGCAGCAGATAGCTCTGCGAAAGCTGCATCAACTTCAGCTTCTGCGGCGGATAGTTCTGCAAGCGCAGCAAGTACTTCTGCATCAGCAGCAGACAGCTCAGCGAAAGCGGCAAGCTCTTCAGCATCTGCGGCGGATAGTTCAGCAACAGCAGCAAGTTCTTCTGCATCAGCAGCGGATAGTTCTGCAACTGCAGCATCAAGCTCTGCATCAGCAGCAGATAGCTCTGCGAAAGCTGCATCAACTTCAGCTTCTGCGGCGGATAGTTCTGCAAGCGCAGCAAGTACTTCTGCATCAGCAGCAAGTACTTCTGCATCAGCAGCAGACAGTTCAGCGAAAGCGGCAAGCTCTTCAGCATCAGCGG
>SKFA01000375.1_pt1 | contig 33496 bp, 28 predicted proteins | sample 4820291 | NCBI WGS metagenome assembly SKFA01 (sample SAMN11008795, study PRJNA524170) | human gut metagenome | isolation source: fecal sample from pouch patient p30 | place: Israel: Tel-Aviv | reverse complement strand
GGTAACAAAATAATAAAAGTATATAGGAAGTCAAAAAAATATAAAAAACAGAATTTTGTAAAAGAAAAGAAAATTAAACGCATTATGTATTGTGCGAAATGTGGAAAGAAACTAGAAGAAAATGAGAAATTTTGTACTGCATGTGGACGACCTGTTGCAAGGAAGAAACAGATAGAAAATAATTCAAAGAAATAGATCTTATAAATTAAGAAAAGATTAGAGTGCATTATCAGATATGATAATTAAGAAGATAAGGGAGAATAAAAATGTATTGTACAAAGTGTGGAAAACAAATCAGCGATGACAGTCAGTTTTGCTGTTATTGTGGAGCAAGACAAATACCTATGGTGAATAATAATACACCTATAAATACAGCTAATAAAAAAACAAAAATCAAGATACCTCTCAAGAACAAAAAGATAATCATTGGAATTATAGCTGCGGTGTTAGTTTGTATGATCATTGTACCAATTGCTAAAGGAAGAAGCATCGAAAATACAATCGATCTTTTTATGGAAGCGATCAATGATATGGATGCAGAAAAAATGATAGATACAATGTCAGAAGATCACGTGAATTATCTGATTAATAAAACATCTGGAGGAAGAGCGGAATACATAAAAGAAGGAAATCAGTATTTATTAGAATTAAAAAAAGGTCTTCTGAGTGAAGCTGGTGGGGGATATTCTTTAGACGATATTTCATTAGATTACGAAATTGTAAGCGTAAGAGACTGTACAGAAGAGGAGATTGATAAGTTAAATGAGACATTACAGGAAGAAAATATTGATCCTGTAAATAATGTAAAGCAAGTAACGATTAGTTTGACTTTAAAAGCGGGTACAAGCGAAGTTAAATCATATAATAATATAGATATGCAAATGATGAAGGTTAAAAATAAATGGTGTCTGACATATGCTGATGAAATTGGAGATTTGTAAAGGAGGGGAAATATGTATTGCAAAAAATGTGGGGCGAAAAATAAAGATGATGCTAGGTTTTGTGCAAAATGCGGCTGTGATATGACACAGAAAATAATAGCACAAGATCATAAAAAACAGAAAAAAACAGAGAAGAAACCAAAACCAGTAGAAAAGAAACCAAAACCAGCGAAAAAATCAACAAGCAATCCAATTTTAAAGAATGTAATATTTGTTGTAATTTGTGTGGCAGTAGGAATAGGTGCAGCATTTATATACCAACAACAAAAAAAGGAAAAACAAAACAGTACAACAGCTAAAAATAACATAATAAAATCAACAGAATCAGCAACAGAGGACAGTACGATACAAACGACAAAAACAGAGGAAGGGTTTGATCCAAATCAACATAATACACAGAAACAAACATTGCCATATACAGATAACACAAGTATGAATTTGTCTGCCTGCACGAAAACAAATAATTATGAAAAAGCAACGAGTAAAGATGGAGCATTTAGTTTTATATATCCAAAAACAATATTTAATGATAGTTCCGCAGATGATGAGAATGATGAATATACCCTTGAGTACAGAGATATAAAGGAGGACGAGTTAAAAATCAGTGTAGAGGTTTCAGTTGAAGAAGCGGAATATAGCGAAGATCCTGTAAAGAGTGTAAAAAGTAAATATTCTGATCAGAAAGAGTCAATAAAGACTCTGGGATATGATTATCCAAAAGGCGGAAAAGATCCTAAAATATATGATGGCAAGGCAAGTATGATCGTTATGGGATATGAAGATGATGAAAAAAAGGAAGCAAAATATTCACTGATTACAAGTGATGGAGAAGATACCTATATTATGGAAATTAAGTTTATAGATACGGATTATACAGATTCATACAAAGAGATTAATTATATAGTAGATTGCATGTATCGCGGATGCTCATTTACGAATTCAAGTTATAAAGTAAGAACATATCAACAATTTAAAAATGATGAGATGGGTGAAAAGAAATAGAATATTTTAGATGATTTTAAATTGAGGGAGATAACATGAAAAAAAGGAAAACAATTATTATAGCAGCAGCGATCATTTTGGTATCAGCAATCGTAAGTGTTTGTTGTATGAACTATATAGAAAAGAAAAATAGAATTGTAAAAGTAGAAGTAGGGGATTCAGTTAGTGCGGTCATAAAAGGAGATGGAAGTCTTTGGATGTGGGGATATAACAGAAGATATCAGTTAGGAGATGGTACTGGAAAAGATGTAAAGAAACCAAAGAAGATAATGTCTGATGTAAGGGATATCAGTATTGGAGAAGGACTGACAGGTGCCATAAAGAAGGATGGAAGTTTGTGGGTTTGGGGATTTGGATATTCAACGCTTGGAGATGGAATAACAGAAGGGGCGAAAAAACCCAAAAAAATAACAAATCATGTAAAAAATGTAAAGATGGGACAATATGTAAATGCAATTATAAAAGACGATGACAGCCTTTGGATTTGGGATAACGTCGGAATTGGACCAAAATCAAATGGAAATATGGTAAAAATAGATGATAATGTAAAACAAGTAGCATTAAATGATCACGATGTTGTGTATATAAAAGATAATGGAGAAATGTGGGCATTAGGATTGGATTATTGGGATGCTATAGGAATCAAGGAAAATGCAGGAAGATTTGAGCAGGCACAAAAAGTAGAGGAAAATGTGGAATATATATCCGTAAATGTCAAAGAAGTATATGCAATACTTAATAATGGAGAATTATATCGGCGAAGAGGAACTATTTATGAAGATGAATTTGATGATGAGGGAAGCTGGATCAATGGTGCTGAAAAAATATTAGATCATGTCAAATTTATGAGTACACCACTTGTATATTATACAGTTTTAAAAACAGATGGAAGCGTATGGACATGGGGAGATAACTTTTCAGGAAGATTAGGAAACGGAACATTAAAGAATTCTAATATGCCAGAACAGGTAATAGATAATGCAAAACAAGTCAGCACAAGCAGGACACATGCAGCAGTATTAAAAAATGATGGAACACTTTGGGTGTGGGGAGATAACAAATATGGGGAATTAGGAGATGGAACAACGAAGTGTTCTGTGGTACCGAAAGAGATTAAAGTTGGTGGCAGTGGAATTTTGGGGATAGAGTAGATTAAGGCTTTTATGAATTATAAATTTTCAGGATATAAAATCAATGGTATAATAAATGTGAACATTTTGTGAACGGGAAAATGAAAAGGGAGGAAAAAGGATGAAGAAGATAATAGCGATGGCATTAACAGTTGCTATGACAGTAGGGATAATGAATGTGCCAGCGTATGCAGAGCTGACTGGTTTTAAAGGAATAGGACAGATTAGTGTAAAAGCGGCATCAGAAGAATTGACATATGGGGATTTTAAGTATTTTGTTGATGTTAATGGAACACCTGGAGTAACGATAACAGGATATACAGGAACAAATAGTATTGTGACAGTCCCTGATAGAATAAATGGAAAGAATGTTATAGGAATAGGAAAAGAAGCATTTTCTGGATGCACTAATTTGGAGGAAATTAAGTTGTCAGAAAATGTTAGACAGATAGGTGGAAGAGCATTTTATAATTGTAGCAATTTAAAGCAAATCAAGTTACCATCGAAATTGAAATCCATGGGGAGCAGAGTATTTGAAGGAACAGGAATAACAAGCATAACAATACCAAAGACATTAGAAAGTGTAAAGATATATGATATTGATATTAATTTTATAGCGCCGGGTGCATTGGCAGGAGCAAAAGATCTAAAAGAAGTAATAATAGAAGAAGGAATGACAAAGATACCATCATATCTAGTGGATGTAGACGAAGATAACCAGATACAAAAGATACAGATACCATCCAGTATAGAGTCAATAGGTGCCTCGTCATTTTCAAATTGCATGTGTTTGACGGAATTGCAATTTGGAGAAAAATTAAAATATATAGGGGATAATGCATTTTGTTGGTGTGAAGGATTGAAAAAAATAAGTTTTTTAGATAACAAAGATATCACATTTGAAAAAAGAATAGGTAGTTATGCGTTTAGACATTGCACAAATTTAGAAGAGGTGAATTTATCAGACAATATTAACCGAATAGATAGTTTTGCATTTGAAGGCTGCAGTAAGTTAAAACAAATAAAATTGCCTTCAGGATTAAAAATTTTGGAGGAAGGAGCTTTTGATGCATCGGGAATTACCAGTATAACAATTCCAAAAACATTAGAAGTAGCGTGTATAAAAAATGTTGGCCACAGAGGAGCATTATCAGGAGCAAGAAAATTAAAAGAAATAATTTTGGAGGAGGGGATGGAAAAGATACCAGACAGACTGTTATTCTTTGATGATAATAATAAAGTTCAGAAAATCCAGATACCATCCACTATAAAAGAAATGGATTCAGCGTTTTGGAATTTTAAAGGCACCATTTATGGATACAAGAATTCTTATGCAGAAACTTATGCAAATAAATATAACATACCATTTATATCAATAGGGACATTAGAAGTTTATAATTTGAATTTACAAGATTACGACAAATACCAAGCCAATTATCTAAGTCAAAATGCATCCATGCAAACTTCAACCAGTATGATATATTCAGAAATAGAAGACAGTTATACACCGACGAAATATGCATTAGTTAACATGTTAAGTCTGGCATGGAACAGTAAATTTAAGTATGCAGATGATTCGGAAATATGGGAAACAATACTGATTGATGCAATGTTAAGAAAATCATATGATAAACAGGCAAGTGATGATTTCTTAAAGGATTCAGCTAAGATGGAAGTCAAACTGTTAAAATTTATTGATGATGAACAAAATATAAAACAAACAGATGCATTAACGGAAGCAAGTAAAAAGAAAATAAGTGATACACTAAAAGAAGCAAAAGTTGAAGATGTAGATATAATGAGGGGAATGCTGGATGCGGCAGAAACTGCAAAAGATTTTGTAGATAAATATACGAAATATCTTGAGTTAAAATCTATAATTTCAACAGATACAACAGCATTTTTGAAAGAATTAAAAACTACCCAGAATTATAAAGAAATACCAGCATTTCAAAGAGCAGTTGATCGTGTTGTAGAATGTATGGATACAAATGGAGATGATATGCTGGCTAAGATCGGTCAGATTGTGTTGAAGAATAAAGTAGAAAGTCAGTTATTTACAGAATCCTTCAATAGCACAATGGAAAAATTAATGGATGTTGCAATGCCAGAATTATCCAAAGTAGTAAATCTGACAAAAGATCCTACAATTTATCTGATGGATTCCATTTGTGGCACAGGAAATATGGCAGAAGTTAATATTTATCTGTATATGATTGATCGAATTGATGAAGCTGCAAAAGAGGCATACACTAATTGTACAGCAAAGAATATAGCGAGTAGTGGAGAAGAAAAAATTCAAGCAGTGAATGGTGGATATCGTTTCTTAATTGATCTTTCTACATATGGAATAGGAATTAGTAGAAAATGGAACTATCATATTTCAAAAAATTTATTAAGTAAGAGAATATCCGACAAGTTAAATACTGTGAAAAGACCATTAAGAGATATAGTATCAGGAATGCTGAACTTAAATAAAGAATCAACTATTAATGATGAAAAGCAGTATGTACTAAAAAGATGTAGTGAAAATGATAAATACATTAATGCAATGAAAAATCTTACGGCATTTGCGCGCGTGAATTGGTATGAAGATACTGGATCAGATAAAAATGGAGATAGAGCATTGTTGCTATTTATAGTAAAAAATCCTGATGGAACAACCAGTGTTACGGCAGAGGTCAAGGCAAAGAATGCAAAGATACAATATCCAAAAGTAGAAGATAAAGCAGGATATACAAGTCCAACAAATTGGTATACAAATGAGAAATGTACACAGACAGCGCCAGCAAATCTGACAGTAAGTAAAAATCAAATATTTTATACAGAGTATTATGCTGAAGGTGAATATGAAGTAAAAGCATCGGAAGGAATAAAGATTTGTAAAATTTATAAAGCAGGACAATCAAGGAATGCAACTGCGAAGTCCGCTAGAAAAATAGTAGATAAAACAAAATGTGAAATCCCATCTTACATTGACGGATACAAAGTAACAGAATTAGGGAAAGATATATTCTCTGAATTACCAGACATGACAGAGATTTATATTCCACCGACAGTCAAAACAATCAACAAAGATGCCTTCAAGAGCTTACCAAAAGAAACATTATATCGTTGTGATAAGAAGTCATACGCAGAAGACTTCCTGCATGATAATAAGTATAAGAATGTTCGTGTAGAAGATAATACTCCAAAACCAAAAACAGTGAAAGTATCACAGATTAAACTAACAGGAATCTCCAATAAAATTGCAGCAGGAAAGAAGATAAAATTAACAGCAACTATTAATCCAAAAAATGCCACAAAGAAAACATTAAAGTGGACAACAAATAATAAAAAGATTGCAACTGTGGATAAAAATGGAGTTGTAACTCTTAACAAAAAGGCTGGAGGTAAGACAGTTAAGATTACGGCGGAAGCAACGGACGGAAGTAAAAAGAAAGCAACATTCACGATCAAGATCATGAAAGGCGTTGTAAAGAAAGTAAAGATTTCCGGAAGAAAGACAGTAAAAGCAGGAAAAACACTGAAATTAAAAGCCAAAGTGACAGCAAGTAAAGGAGCAAACAAATCACTGAAATGGACAAGCAGCAATACAAAATATGCAACAGTCACATCTTCAGGAAAAGTAAAAGCATTGAAAGCTGGTAAGAAGAAAATCGTAAAGATTACGGCAATGGCTGTTGATGGAAGTGGCAAGAAAGCAACGTTTAAAGTTAAGATTAAATAGTAGACTTCGCGTGATATGAAAGTTTCATTTTTTAAACAGAAAGGGGAAATTCAGGTATGAAAAAGAAAATGATGGCAATGATGTTGGCACTTTTTATGATTATTAGCATGGTGCAGATCATTCCTGCCAAGGCAGCTACAGGGAATTCAATGAACAATGCAATATCAGCTTCCACAGAGCAAACGTATTCTGGAACGTTAAATTCATCAACACAAAAGAAATATTATAAATTTACATTATCATCTTCAGGAGAAGCTTCTTTAATCGCAAAAGCCACGATTTATAACATACAGTATAGAGTTTATGATTCCAATGGTAATGAATTGTGGGGTGAGTCATATTATCAAGATAATACAACAGGAATGAGTTCTATTGATGAAAAACTGAATCTTACATCTGGAACATATTATTTAGTGGTTGATGGAGAGGGGTATAAAGGAAATTATAATTTTAAAATTTCTTTTAAAAGTGCTGGGGAAACTTTCAAGGAAACAGGCAATGGAAATAATAATTCCATGTGGACAGCCAATACAATATCTTTTGGAAATACCTATAAAGGTCAGATAGCAATAAATGACGAGAAAGATTTTTATAAATTTGTAATGCCATCATCTGGAAGATTAAAACTAAATGCATACGCTAAAATTTATAGAGTCAATTATAATATCTATGACGAAAATGGAAATAGTGTATGGGATCAAGGTCTTTACAAAGACGATGTTACGGGACAGAGTGCATTAAATGAAGATATTGATCTGACAAAAGGTACTTATTATTTGGCTGTTAACGCTAGTTATGACACAACAGGAACATATTCATTTAAAACATCATTCCAAAGTGCCGGAGAAAGTTTTACAGAGAGTGGGAATGGAACGAATAATTCCTTACAGAATGCAAATAGCATATCTATTGGTTCAAAGTATACAGGTCAGATAGCAGAGAATGATGAAAAGGATATTTATAAATTAACTCTTAATACATCAAAGAAATTAACACTGAGTTATAGTTCTAGATTAGAAGATGCAGAGCTGTATATTTATGATCGTGATGGAGAAGTTGTATGGAATGAATACAGTAGTAAAGATCGAGAGAGTGGTTTAAATATAAAGAAAGAACAGATATCACTATCAGCAGGTACTTATTATTTTGTTGTAGATAAAAGATGGAGTTCTACAGGACCATATACATTTGGCTTTTATCAATACACATCAATATCATCTGCATCTATTACACTTGGTTCGCAGAGATATGTATATGATGGGTACGCAAAGAAACCAAAAGTTACAGTAAAATATAAATCTAAAGTATTAAAAAATGGAAAAGATTATACAGTTTCATATTCCAGTAACAAATATGTAGGAACTGCAAAAGTTAAGATTACAGGAAAAGGAAGTTTTAATGGAAGCAAAACACAAACATTTGTTATTGTGCCTAAAGCTACAAAGATTAAGAAATTAAAAGGTCAGAAAAATGGATTTATAATTCAGATAGTACCGCAAAAAACACAGACAACGGCGTATGAAATGCAATGTTCGACAAACAGCAAATTTAAAAAAGCTTCTCGCTATGTAATATCAAATAAATACAAAAAAGTATCTATTAAAACATTAAAAAGAAAGAAGAAATATTACGTGAGAATTAGAACTTATAAAACAAAAGGGGAATGGAATTATTTATCAAGTTGGTCGCCTGTAAAGACAGTCAAAACAAAATAAATTTATTTTTTCAGCAATGGTAGTATACGGGTTTCTGACATATGAAAATGGAAAAGTCAGTATTCCAAATAAAGAACTGATGGATCGATTTGGAGAAATGCTGCAAAAAGAATCTTCTATGGGATATGTATATCAATTGGCAAAACATTCAAGAAAAATGTTAGAAGCTACCATCCATGGTGATACAAAAACAATGGAGAAGATTTTGGAGTATGCACATAATACAGAAGTTCCAATCTTATCCTATAATCATGAAGTAGAGTTAGCAGCAATTGCTCAGATTAATGACAAAAAGTATGAATTAAGATTAAAAGGGAAATTGGGAGAAAAAGGATTAGGACAGATTGTGAAAGTAGGTATCTCTTATAATAAAAAACTAAGAGCCATCAATGTAAAGTAGAGGTATAATCCCCTCTACTTTACAAACATATTCAAAAACTGCTTCTTAACCTCTACCGCTCTTTTCTGGCTGACAGGAATCTTATACTGTCCAGCCAATGTCACAAGATTATTTTCAAAATCCGTGATCTGATTCAGGTTGATCAGATAACTTCTATGACAGCAGACAAAATTCTGATCCAGACGATCAAGCAATTGCGCAAGCTTTTCAGAAGTATGATAAGTTGAAGACGTACAATAAATTGTCGTTGTACGGAGATTACGTTCTATATAGACAATATCATCAAGCAGAATATTATGCTCTCTTCGGTTCCATGAGATTGTCAGATAATTATTCTTACGCTGGTTAAGATTGAAGATCGCTTTCTCAATCGCACGAGGCAGATATTGTTTAACATCAGACTTGTGAATGAAATACACATGTTCCGTTTCATACACATCACTGCAATATTCTCGGTATTGTGTGATAAAGATAATCTGTGTTGCAGCGTGAGATTGTAAGATCTCCTTAGATAAGATAATCCCGGATTTTTCGGGAAGTTCGATGTCCATTAAGACAATGTCATAAGGGATAGAATTCTTTCCATATAATTTGGATCGTTCTTCTGGAGAAGAACAAGGATGAATCTCAGCAGAAAGCTCTTTTGTTTCTTTGATAGTTTTTTCAAGTTCGCGCAGATAAATAGGGTCATCTTCGCAGATTGCAATATGGATCATTTATGAATCTCCTTTGTACTCAATCGTTTGGCAGCTGGAACAGAAGCTGAGAAGAGAATGAATTTTCCTCATCCAGCCATTTGCAGGTTCCATGGTACTGTGAAACGATATCTTCTATAATAGTTAATCCGTGGCCATGCAGAACACGGGATTCTTTCTTTGTCGTGTGGTGTGCAAATATTTCCTTAGGATTTTTGCTGTTTTGCATATGTACGATAAACATGTTTGCCTGATAATCAGTTGCCAGCGAGATAAAAAGATCCTGTTGTGCAGGATCGCACAGACGGCAGGCTTCGATCGCATTATCTAACAAGTTTGAAAAAAGGCTTGTGATCGTAAGATCCGAAAAATAGGAATCAAAATGCTCTGGCAGGATGATGTGAAACTGACAATGAATTTTTGCTTGGTCAGCAACGATCTTTTTCTCCTGAAGTAATGTATTTAATAAAGCATTTTTGCAGAAAGAATCTGGATAATTTCTTTTCACATGAGATGTGAGAGAAGAAATCAATACAGCCATTTCTTCGTATTGCGCATTCTTTCCAAGTTCCATGGCCAAGTCCAAATGCTGGTCAATATATGCCTGTTTTTCCATGATCATGTCTTTTAAGTTTTCCAATTCATCCTGTTGTTTCTGCATTGCCTGATGTGTGATCTTTGCATTTTTAAAGTCAGCAGTTTTACGGGCATTTTTGCAAATATGGAATACAAGACCGATAAAGGAACCAAATGCTATGATCATAGCAAGTGACATATAATCATAGAAGAAAATATGATAATACTCATGAAAAAAGTGGTTCCACAATGCTGGATTGTGGCGCATGTAATTTGTCACAATCCCATGCAGAGGAATTGTAAAAATACAAATCAGAATAATATATTTTTCAATTTTATACAGATTCAGATGTTTCATAATTTTCCCCTTCAGAGACTTTCAGCTCCTGAATATAGGACAATGCCTTCTCATATTCACCCTGTTCCACAAGCAGAGAAAGGGCAAGAAGATGATTTGAGGTATCGTGGTTCCAACGATAAAGTTTCTTATATTCATCATCAAGTGTATGCAAATGATGAATCTCCTTTTCCAAGGTCAGACGTTGATGCTCTTGTTTCAAATGTTGTTCTTCTAATTCTTTCAGCAGAGATAATCCATGATTAAATAAATTTCATGAGATGATGGAAATGATCACAGATACAATGATAAACCATCCATATGAAAATGAAGGTTCGGGCATGGACATAAAAATATTTCCTGCAATAACCATAAAAAGGACAGGAAGACCAAGAAAGAAGAATAACTTTATATTGATCAGGTGCTGATTACGCTTAACCATATTAAAAATTAGAGGTAATAATAAAATGTCCAAGATCATCTGCGAAATAGAACATAAAACAATGGAAATCGTATTTCCGCTTAGTGCTACATACAAAACAGCAAGATGAAGCTGTGGAAATATAAAATTAACAACCATCAAGATACCAACAGCGACCGCTTCAATAAAAATCATACTGATGCAAAAAATAAAAAACAAGAATACCTGAAAGGATCGATCTTCTGTAAAAAAGAAAAAGATATGAAAGATCCATAACGGGTAAATAAAAAATGCTGTAAGTGTAGCGGATGTTGATGTCGGAACAAAGATCATCCACGACAGTAAGACAGCATAAGAAATCCATAATCTCCGATAAAATGAAGGAGAGAAAGTTCTATGTGAAAATCGTTCTAATAATATATGAAATGGAAAAATAATATTAAATATGGTTACCATGTAATAAAACAGACCTGAAATCATAGAACACATTCCCCTCCTTTCAACGATTATATATGTTTTCGCAGATAATATTATTATACAACGAATAGAAACTTGTGAAGAAAACGAATATTACATATAAATCGTTTTTTATGTATGTTTCAACATGATTAATGACACAAAACAGTCTCCATCATCACTCCACTGGCAAGTTCCATCATAGTCTCTGGCAATACTTTCTATGATAGAAAGACCATGCCCATGCAAAGACGAAGAATCATCCTTGGTTGTTTTATTTAAGAAAAGATCTTTGGGATCTTTTGAGTTTTTCATGCGGATCATAAACATATTTGCTTTAAAATCTGTTGACAATTCGATAAAAAGAGAATCATTTTGTGGATAAAGATCATGACAGTTTTTACAGCTTTCCAAAGCATTATCAAGCAGATTTGAAAAAATGCTGGTGATCGTGAAATCTGAAAAAGTCTGATCAAAATGATCTGGAAGAAGAATCCGGAATTCACATTTCACATTCAACTGGTCAGCAATTGCCTTTTTCTCTTGCAGCAAAGTGTTCAACAAAGCATTCTTACAATAAGTATCGGGATAATTTCTCTTCACATGGGAAGAAAGGGAAGAGATCAAAGTTGTCATATCATCATAATTCCCGGATTCACATAAATCGATTGCAAGATCGATATGAGAATGAATATAACTCTGCTTTTCAAGAATCTGTGTCCGCAGAGTCTCAATTTCTTTTTCCTGTTTCAAGATTGTCTGCTGTGTTGAATCAAGCATATTCAGCTCAATCTGTTTTTTGGTATTATTGCACGTAGTGATAATGATACTGATAAAAGAAAGAAGGCACAGTACCATAAGAAGATTAAAGAAAAAAGACAAATAGGGCTGAACAGTTTCCATAGGAAAATGTTTCTGGAATGCCGGGGTTGTGAGCAGACAATGATAAAGCACAGCAGTAAAAGGAATGAGGAATATATAAATAAAGGTTAAAATGGATTGTATTTTATGAGATTTCATTTGATTCATTACAGCTCGTCTCCTTTCTCCTGCATTTGTTTCATATAAGAAAGCGCCTGATCGTATTTCTCCTGCTCCGCTAATAAAGAAAGAGCCAGGAGATGATTTGCCATATCGTGATTCCATACATAAAGTTTTTTATATTCATTATCAAGAGAATGCAGATGTTCGATTTCCTGCTGAACCATATCAAGGTGATGCTGCTGACGGACATTTTCCTCTTCGGAATGTACAAGGAGTGTTATACCGTGTTTAAACAAACGCCAGATTCCGTAAGAACATACCAGTGATGGAATCAGATATATGAAAACGGAATGTAAGGTGTTTGGAATGATCATCAGAATATTATCAAGAATGATCGGCAGTAATATTGGAAGTAATAAACCGATCAGAAGTGATATCTGCATTAAATAAGCATGGTGCTTTATAAAATGAACAATATATGAAAAAATGATCATATAAGTGATGACCTCAAAAATGCAAAGTAATGATATAGAAAGCGGATTGCCGTCAAGTCCGGTAAAAACGCTGACAATATGAAGTTTCGGGAATAATAGTCCGATCAGGGATAAAATAGTGGCAGAGATACCTTCAATCAGTAAAATGGAATTAAAAAACAGACAGAATAAAATAAACTTGAAAGATTTTGTACCACCAAGAAAAAAGAAAAAACTAAACGCAGTAAACGGATAGATCAGCAGCATGCTGTATTTACTTGCGTCGGATGGAGGGACGAATAACATCCATGAAAAAATAAACAGGTATAAAACCGATGTGATATGAACACTCCGCAGTGTCCGCTTCTCACTTGGAAATGCCCGGAAAAGCATATTCAGCGGTCCGATCGTGAAGAATATATTCAACATGTAGTAAGAAAAACTTGCGATCATAAAAAATCCCCCTCTCAGATCAAGTCAGATTATCCAGTAATTGATACATTTATTATACAATATATCAATGTATACAAAAAGATAAAAGATATAAATTTGAGAGGGAGATATATAATTCAACCGATTAAATTAAATGATAATGTTCAAATGCATGATAAAGCCCGTCATCATTTACGGAATCTGTAACATATTCGGCAATCTCTTTTAATTCATCACAGGCATTTCCCATAGCAATGCCATGGCCGGCAGCCTTGAACATAGAGATATCGTTATTGCTGTCTCCAAATGCATAGCAGTCATCTGTAGAGATATTGAGATGATCAGCGACATATTTAAGACCAGTTCCCTTATCATGACCTTTTAATAAAATCTCATACTGGGTATCGTCAATTCGAATATAATCCATTGTATCAGAAATGCTGTCAAGAGCAGCGACAAAACCAGAAGCATTGCTTCCAGGACCTGTAAATACGATGGCTTTGTCAGGATCTTCAACATGATCCCATGTAAATTCATGTGCCATATAAGGTGCAAGTTCAAAAGCAGTGATCATAAATCCATAATGTGGATGAAAGTCGACATTATGATCGCGGAAATAAGAATATTTTTCCCCTTCGAATGTTCCGTAGATATTATTTTCTTCACAAATCCGTTTGATCTGTTCAACCACTGTTTCAGGAACTGTTTTGTGATAGATCGTTTCACCATCAAGAAGGATGTGAACTCCGTTAGAACAAAGATAACCATCGCAGCCAATATCAAGAATCTCTTTTTCAAAATAAACAAGAGGCCGTCCAGTGTTGATCAGGACTTTATGCCCATTTTTCTGTGCTGCATGGATCGCTTTGATTGCAGATTCTGGAACCAGACGCTGTTCTTTACTATATAAAGTCGCATCGACATCCAGAAAGATTAGTTTGTTATTTTCACTCATATTATCATTCCCCATCTAAATATTTATAAAAATTAAGAGCCGGATATAAATGAAGATTGATTGTCCGGCTCTTGGCTGTAAGGATACAGCTGATTATTCTTCAACAGTAACTGTCTTCATAACCTGTGGCTCTAATGGTTTGTCAGAATAGTCTGTTGCAACTTCAGCAATCTTGTTTACAACATCCATTCCTTCAATGATCTTACCAAATGCAGCATACTGTCCATCTAAATGTGGAGCAGCTTTGTGCATGATAAAGAACTGTGATCCAGCAGAGTCAGGCATCATGGAACGTGCCATGGAAAGAACACCTGGTGTATGTTTTAAATTGTTGATCACACCATTCTGGCTGAATTCTCCTTTGATCGTATGTCCAGGACCACCTGTTCCTGTTCCTAATGGGCATCCACCCTGAATCATAAATCCGCTGATGACACGATGGAAAGTTAAACCATCATAGAAACCATCTTTTACGAGATTTACGAAGTTTTCAACAGTGATCGGAGCAATGTCCGGATATAATTCTGCTTTCATTACATCACCATTTTCCATAGTGATCGTTACAATTGGATTTGCCATAATACAAAATTCCTTTCTATATTATTTAATACTTAGATCAGATTATGTCTGACTATGGTTTGATTATAATGGATAACATAAGAAAAGTACAGACGGACAACGTGAGAGATTGCAGATATTTTAGCGCAATGAAATGCAAAATCATCACAAAAGTTACAAAAAAGTTAAGATTATGAACAAAAATTAATAAAAACCCTTTTTTTTCTGCAAAATACGAGTATAATAACATACAAAATACAAAAGTTTTATACTTGGGAGGAAATTATGGATTTATATTTAGATTTTGATAATCATTCCAGACGGCGCAGAAGAGGACGTCGTGGATATGGAAGAAATCGTTCCAGAAAACCATGGATCATAGGGATCATCATTGTATTGGTTCTGATCGCTGGCGCGTTTTTTGGTGGAAGAAAATATATGGCATATCGAAAAGCACAGCAGGAAAAAGCAAGAAGACTTGCGGAAGCACGAAAGATCGTGACAGTTATGATACCAGAGGGATATTCCATTGATATGATGGCAAAACGACTGGAAGATCAGGGAGTATTTAAAGCAGATGAATTTATTGCAGCGGTAAAAGATACAAGCCAGTACAGCAACAGATTTATCAAAGACATCCCATCCAAGAAGGGAATAAAATATCAATTAGAAGGATACCTTTATCCAGATACTTATAAGATTTATAAAAGTTCAAAGCCAAAAGATCTGATTCAGAAGATGCTTGATAATTTTGAAAAGAAATATTCTGTACTTGCCAAGGCTTATAAGGGAAAACATTCTATGGCAGAGATCATGACGATCGCTTCTATGATCGAGCGCGAGGCGAAAGTAGAATCTGAACGTCCGGTGATCGCAGGAGTGATCGAGAATCGTCTTGCAAAGAAAATGCAACTTCAGATCGATCCAACCGTATTATATACAACAACAAATGGGTTATATAATGCGAAGAAGGTATATTATAAAGATTTGAAAGTGAAAACGGTTTATAATACTTATGTGATCAAAGGATTACCTGCTGGACCAATCTGTAATCCGTCAGATACAGCGATCAAGGCGGCAATGAATCCTAAGAAACATAAATATCTGTATTATCGCACAGATGGAAGCAAAAAAGGAACCCATGTTTTCACAAAAACATTTGATGAACATAAGAAGGCGAAGAGTACAAGTACAAAAGATAAAAATAGTACAAATAGCACAAATACAACGAATTCAAAATCTTGAGTATTTTACTAAGGATTCAAAAAGATTGTTATTTTTTTGGCGTACAAAAAAAAATACCTAAAAATACATAAAAATCTCTTTAAAAACTTGTGCAAATAATGTAGAATAAAGCTGTATACAAAAGTTATATGTATACAGCTTTGTTTATGTTTTAAGCAACTTGTGAAAGTTGTAGTGATATTTTCTACGCTCATATGCTAGGTGGACGTAGAGATTAACAATGTGTGAATATATTCACACGAGATTTTTTAGGAGGAAGAGAACATGGCAAGAAAAATGAAAACCATGGATGGTAACACAGCCGCTGCACACGTATCATATGCTTTTACAGAAGCTGCAGCAATTTATCCTATTACACCATCCTCACCAATGGCAGAGTCAACTGACCAGTGGGCAACACAGGGAAAGAAAAATATTTTCGGACATCCTGTAAAATTAGTTGAAATGCAGTCTGAAGGAGGAGCAGCAGGAACTGTACATGGTTCTTTAGCAGCTGGTGCATTAACAACTACTTATACAGCATCTCAGGGTCTGTTATTAATGATCCCTAACATGTATAAGATCGCTGGTGAACAGATGCCTTGCGTATTTGATGTATCTGCTCGTGCACTTGCATCTCACGCACTGAACATCTTTGGTGACCACTCTGACGTTTATGCATGTCGTCAGACAGGTTTCGCAATGCTTTGCAGCTCTAGTGTTCAGGAAGTTATGGACTTAGGAGCAGTAGCTCATTTAGCAACAATTAAAGGACGTGTTCCTGTATTACATTTCTTCGATGGATTCAGAACATCTCATGAAATTCAGAAGATCGAAATGTGGGATTATGATGATCTTGCAGATATGGTTGATTATGATGCAATCGACAAATTCAGAGCTGAGTGCTTAAACCCAGAACATCCAGTTCTTCGTGGATCAGCTCAGAACCCAGACATCTTCTTCCAGGCAAGAGAAGCAGCTAACTCAACATATAATGCTTTCCCTGCAATCGTTGAAGATTACATGAATCAGGTTAACGCTAAGATCGGAACAGATTATAAATTATTCAACTACTATGGTGCTGAAGACGCTGAAAGCGTTATCATCGCTATGGGATCTGTTTGTGAAACAATCGACGAAACAATCGATTACTTAATGAAACAGGGTAAAAAAGTCGGTGTTGTTAAAGTTCGTCTTTACAGACCATTCGTTGCTGAAAAATTAGTTGAAGCAATCCCTGATACAGCAAAAGTTATCAACGTATTAGACAGATCTAAAGAGCCTGGAGCAAGAGAACCATTATACCTTGATGTTGTTAACGCATTAAGAGGAACAAAATTCGAAAGCTGCACAATCAATGGTGGACGTTATGGATTAGGTTCTAAAGATACTACACCAGCTGATATCATCGCTACATTCGAAAACGTTGATAAAAACGAATTTACATTATCTATCGTGGATGATGTTACAAACTTATCTCTTGAAAGAGGAGAAACTCCAGTTACAGCTCCAGACAGCATCGTAGCTTGTAAATTCTGGGGACTTGGAGCCGACGGTACTGTTGGTGCTAACAAGAACTCTATCAAGATCATTGGTGACCATACAGACAAATATGCTCAGGCATACTTTGATTATGATTCTAAGAAATCCGGTGGTGTTACAATGTCCCACTTACGTTTCGGAGATGACCCAATCAAATCAACATACCTGATCAACAAAGCTGACTTTGTTGCTTGCCATTGTGCACCATATTTAACAAAATATAACATGGTTCAGGACTTAAAAGACGGTGGAACATTCCTGTTAAACTGCAGCTGGACTCCAGAAGAAGTTGGAGAACATCTTCCAGGACAGGTAAAAGCTTACTTAGCTAAACACAACATTAAGTTCTATATCATTGACGGTATCAAGATCGGTAAAGAAATCGGACTTGGTGGACGTATCAATACTGTATTACAGTCTGCATTCTTCAAATTATCAGGAATCATCCCTGAAGAAGATGCTATCAAATATATGAAAGACGCTGCAACAGCTTCTTACAGCAAGAAGGGTGAAGCTATCGTTAAGATGAACCACGATGCTATCGATGCTGGTGCAAAAGCTATCGTTGAAGTACCAGTTCCAGCTGAATGGGCTGACGCTGAAACAGAAAGCTTATTCGTTGAAGCTAAGGGAGATAACAAACCTCTTGTTGATTACATCAACAACGTACAGAACTACGTTAACGGACAGGAAGGTAACGCTCTTAAAGTTAGCGATTTAGTACCTTACGTAGATGGACATATGCCTTTAGGTGCATCTGCATATGAAAAACGTGGAGTAGCAGTAGACGTTCCTTCTTGGAATCCAGATAACTGTATCCAGTGTAACTTCTGTGCTTATGTATGTCCTCATGCAACAATCCGTCCAGTAGCTATGACAGAAGAAGAAGCTAAAGCAGCTCCAGCAGCTACTAAGACAGCTGATATGACTGGAATGCCAGGATACAAATTCGCTATGACAGTTACAGTTCTTGACTGTTTAGGATGTGGATCTTGTGTAAACATCTGTCCAGGTAAGAAGGGTGAAAAAGCTCTTACAATGGCTGGATTAGATACTCAGAGAGATCAGCAGGAAGTTTATGACTATGGTCAGAAATTACCAGCTAAAGAAGAAGTACTTGCTAAGTTCAAAGCTGATTCCGTTAAAGGAAGCCAGTTCAGACAGCCAATGCTTGAGTTCTCAGGAGCATGTGCTGGTTGTGGTGAAACACCTTACGCTAAACTGATCACTCAGTTATTCGGTGAAAGAATGTACATCGCAAACGCAACAGGATGTTCTTCTATCTGGGGTGGATCTGCACCTGCTACACCATACACAACAAACGCTAAAGGACAGGGACCAGCTTGGGCTAACTCACTGTTCGAAGATAACGCAGAGTTTGGTTTAGGTATGTTCACAGGACAGAACACATTAAGAGAACAGACAAAAGAAAAAGTTGTTGCATTAGCTGAATCTACAGATAACGCAGATGTTAAAGCAGCAGCAGCTGAATACTTAGACACATATACAGACGGAAGCAAGAACGGAGCAGCTACAGATAAATTAGTAGCAGCATTAGAAGCTTGTGGATGTGACGCTGCCAAAGAAATCCTTGCTAAGAAAGAATTCTTATCTAAGAAATCTCAGTGGATCTTCGGTGGTGACGGATGGGCATACGACATCGGATTCGGTGGTGTTGACCATGTATTAGCATCTGGAGAAGACGTAAACGTATTCGTATTCGATACAGAAGTTTACTCTAACACAGGTGGACAGGCATCTAAATCTACTAACTTAGGTGCAATCGCTCAGTTCCAGGCAGCTGGTAAAGGAACTAAGAAGAAAGACCTTGCAGCAATCGCAATGAGCTACGGATATGTATATGTAGCACAGATCGCTATGGGTGCTGATTACAACCAGACAGTTAAAGCAATCGCAGAAGCTGAAGCTTATCCAGGACCATCATTAGTTATTGGATACGCTCCATGTATCAACCACGGTATCAAGGGTGGAATGAAGATTGCTCAGACAGAAGAAAAGAAAGCTGTTACTTCTGGATACTGGAATCTGTTCAGATTCAACCCAACATTAGCTGCTGAAGGAAAGAATCCATTCCACTTAGATTCTAAAGCTCCTACAACAGAATACGAAGACTTCATCATGGGAGAAGTTCGTTACAATGCATTATCTCGTCAGAATCCTGAAAGAGCTAAAGCACTGTTCGCAGAAGCTAAAGCAAACGCAGAAGCTAAATACAACAGATTAAAAGATATGTCTGATAAATAGGAATCCCATCCAGAACCTTAGTGAATCTGAGCCACAGGCGAAAGATGAACTTAGTTGAGAGGATGTGTCCCTTAGATAATCTTAATCTAATAAATCAAATCCCTCTTTGTGAGAAATTGCAAAGAGGGATTTTTTTGATTTATAGGAAGGAAAGTATGCAGGACCATGATAAAACCAGGGGTAAAGTTTTTGTGTTTGTTCTATGTAGAGACATAAAAATAAGAGCCAGACTTTTTAAGCCCGACTCTATCTTCATTTCTAAGAACACTGACGAAATGTCTTATCTGTAATAATCCTTGCAAAGATCAATCCAAGAGGCAACGCCATAATAATAAGAAAAGCTTCTGTAAACCAATAAGCACCAGTATTGATCGAGGTAATACCAATATTGTAAATTGCCCGATACAAATATAATCCAGGGACCATAATAACAATTGAAGGAACCGTCAGAGAGATTCGAGGATAACCAATCGAAGTCTTGATCATAGATGCCAGAAGTCCGGCAAGCAAAGCACCAAGGAATGCAGCCGCAGCTGGTGGAAAAGAAGCAAGATCCACAAGTTCCAGACGAGTAGTATTGGCAATCGCTCCGATCAAACCTGCGGTAGCGGCAAGTCGTAACGGGCTGTTAAACATCACAGAGAATCCTAACACTCCAAAAAAGCTTGCGATCAAACGGAAGATCAGATACTGAAATTTATTAAGACCAAGTGGAAGGAAATCCATTGGTTTCAAATGAAGTACCAAAGCAAGCATCCAGGCAGTTAAAGTTGCTACAGCAATAATGATGATCGCATAAGTTAAACGTTCCATTCCAGATCGCATATCTAGTTTCGCAAGGTCAATGCCACTTGTGATAAATGGGAATCCTGGAATAATAAAAAGCATGGAACAGATATATCCAGCTTGATGGTGTATCGAAACATCAAATCCAGATTTTAATGCCATGAATGAAATTGTGTATACAACACATGCCAAAGCAACGCTTGCAGCGGTGCATAGGAATAAAGTCAAATGATGCTGATTCATTTTCGCTCGAAGATAATTTCCGGCACCGGCACCTAAGAATGCACAAAACATCTCAATCGGACCACCACCAAGCAAAAAGGTAAATGCGCAACATGCAACTGCCGCAGCTAATCCAAGAAATGGTGGGGAATAAAATCCATGGATTTCATGAATCTGATCAAGAAGGGTGTGAAGCTCATCTCCAGACATTTTCTTGCAGTTTGTAGCAAATTTGTTAACAAATAGTTCCATCCGATAAAGTTTTGATGTATTGACACCTGTATTAAACAGACATAAAGATTCTGTATAACAATCACCACCATCAATGCAGGTATATTCAATTGATAATAAACCAATATCGGCAGTACATGTAATTCCAAGCTCTCTGGCAAGTGTGTTCATAGAACTGCGTACTCTCCAGGCTCCGGTTCCACATGACAAAAGCATAATTCCGGTACGGCCAATGATCGAGGCTTTTTCACTTAATGAGGCTTCTGTGATCGGATGTCCGAGGCTTTTTCTCGTATAATCATGCCATGGTATCCGCATATGATTATGAAATTCTTTTTCCATATAATATTACACCTCCGAGTCCATAAGAATTTCCAACAATTTCTTTCCAGCAGTTCCGATAGGTCTGGTGGAATCGGTAATAAGGCAGATATCTCGAGGATTTGCATGTTCTTTCACAGAAATTTCCACGACTTCTCCGCGCTTTATAGAATCCTTAGCAAGAGTTTCTGGACAAAAACCAATTCCAAGATCGTGCTGCACTAGTGATAAGATCTGGTTTGTCGTAGCAGTCTCCATATCTGGAGAAAATACCAATTGATTCTGGTAAAAATATTTTTCATAAAAGTTTCTGGTTGCAGTTCCTTCATTCAATGAAATAAATGGAAAATCCTGCAGATCACGAAGTCTTTTTGGAGAAAATCCAATATCCTTGTAAGAAGGACCACCAATCAAAATATCGCGAAAAGAACAAAGTTGTTGAGACTGTAGTGGATGTTCACAATATAATGGAGTTGTTACAATGCTGAAATCAACAAATCCCTTTCGTAAAGCTTTAATTGCCTGTGGTGTTGAATGGTTGGAAATTTTTAACTTAATATGTGGATAAAGTTTATGAAATTTCTCTAATTTTGGCAATAAAAGCAAGTGAAGAGCGGTTTCACTTACTCCTATCGTTACTGTTCCAGATTTTAAATTCTTTGTTCGATTCAATTCATCATTTCCAGAGGAAATCTGTTGAATTGCAATTGCTACATGTGCATAAAGCTGTTCTCCTTCTGGCGTAAGTTTGATTCCACGATGGGAACGAATAAATAAAGTACAGCCTAATTCACTTTCCATAATATTCATGCAGCGAGTGATATTCGGTTGGTTATTGTGTAAGATTTTTGCAGCTTTTGAAAAGCTTTTATATTTCGCAACAAAATAAAATATACGATAATAATCAAAAGGCATGATTTCAATCTCCTTGTTATATAAAATTTGTATGTTGATGATATGATATATATATTTTACATATCTTTCTTACTAAAGTATAATACAGTTGATGAAAAAGTCAAGAAAGGGATGATCAGCGTGGAAACAATTTTTCCAAGAGAAGAAAACGCAGAGCACATATTTGAAAAGATTTTGGAAAACGAAGATGCTTGCGAACGATTACGAGAGTTATTTTATGAAGAGTTTGCCAACAGTGGAAATCGTAATCTTTCGGAAAAACAATTTGTGAAAGCCCTGTTTGATGCATATCAAAACAGAGATTTGTCCGCTTTCTTGATGGAAATCTGCGGAAATAGTATGTTTGATCTGCTGAGAAATGCTTTTTTGATTCCAATAAGATTTAATGACAAAGGAGTGATAAATCCGGTAAGATTAACAGATTCAGAAGGAGAATTGATCAAACAGATAAAAGTAAACAAACAGATTTCATCAAAACAATACAAAATGTATAAGCAAATTTTAAATCAGGCAGATGATATTCCTGATTATGAGATTTGTCTTGCATATGGATTCCGTGAAAAACATGATTATAGACAAAGAAATGAGATCAATACCATGAAGATCGGAGAACATATTGGAATTCTTTTATTATTTAAACTTCCAAAAGAAGTAGAAGAAAATATTAAAGACAATGAAGTCTACAGCATTGTATGGGATTTTATGATGAGACTGGAAGAACAATTACCAAGAGCGTTCATGTATTATGGTATAATGGATGAAAACAAATTTGAACAACCAAGCAGCGAAATCGGTATTTTCCTTCCTTTCCGTCACTTTGAACACCAACTAGAGAAAAACATCGAACAGGCCAATGGTATTGGACTGGGATGCAGAGAACGAATCCTGTCAATGATCAAATAGAAAGGAACTATCTCATTCATAGTTACCAATAGTAGTAGTCATAAAAGACATCGCATGAAATTATCGTGCGGTGTCTTTTATGTTATTGGATAAAAATAATAAAGCATATTGACATTTTAAAAAAAGTGACATATAATATTATTGTATTAAGGAAGTAATACAATAATACAATGAGAAGGAAGGAGTAGTATGAGTTGGAAGATAGATGATGGACGGCCAATCTGGACACAGCTCAAGGAACAGATGATCAAGAGGATCGTATCAGGAATCTATTCAAGTGGAGAGAAACTGCCAAGTGTTAGGGATCTAGCAGGAGAAGCAGGGGTGAATCCCAATACGATGCAACGAGCATTATCAGCCCTTGATCAGGATGGTTTAACGATCACCAACCGAACAAGCGGACGATGTGTCACAGAAGATATAGCGAAGATAGAAGAATGCCGGAAAGACATCGCACACAGAATCGTAAAACAATATATCAGGGATTTAGAGGAACTTGGATACAATAAGGAAGATGCAGTCGCATTGATCGGAAAGGAAGAGGAAGAATGAAGGATTTGAATTTAATAGAATTAACCAATTTAGAGAAAAGGTACGGAAAGAAAGAAGCCCTGAATGGGGTGAATTTAACAATAGGGCGAGGAAAGATCATCGGACTTCTAGGACCGAATGGATCTGGGAAGACAACACTGATCAAGTTATTAAATGGGTTGTTACAGCCAACGTCAGGTGAGATCAAAGTGAACGGCAAAGCACCAGGTGTGGATAGCAAGAAGATCATCAGTTATCTGCCAGATAAGATGTATTTTGCAGACTGGATGAAGATTTCAGATTTAATGAATTTCTTTGAAGATTTCTATGAAGATTTTGACCGTAAGAAAGCAGAGGCAATGTGTGAGACATTAAAGATCAATCCAGAAGCCAAGATCAAAAGCTTATCCAAAGGAAATAAAGAGAAAGTTCAGTTAGTTCTGGTAATGTGTAGAAAAGCAGAACTCTATTTACTGGATGAACCAATCGCAGGAGTTGATCCTGCAGCCAGGGATTTTATCTTAGATACGATCTTAAACAATTATAATGAGGAAGGAACAGTGATCATTTCCACGCATCTGATCGCAGATATCGAGAAGATCATGGATGAGGTTATTTTTATCAAAGAAGGAAGCATCGTTACATACAAATCAGCCGATGACTTAAGAGAAGAAAGCGGCAAATCTATCGATGCCCTGTTTCGTGAGATATTTCATACGGATGTATACAGAGGAGGGGACGAAGCATGTTAGGCAAATTAATTAAGTATGATCTGAAAGCATTAGCAAAGATTTTAGCACCATTATGGGGTGTACTTTTAGTGATGGGAATCATCTTTGGAATTAGCATTCGTTCCAACCTTGAGGGAATTGGAAATACGATGATCGTATTCAGTCTTTTTGTTATTGTTGCAGTGATCGTTGCGATTTTTGTCGTGAACGTGATCATTGTGATCCAGCGGTTCTGGAAAGGATTGCTTCAAGAAGAAGGATATTTAATGTTTACATTGCCAGTTACAACAAGAAGCCTGATCTTATCGAAAGTGATCAGTGCATTGATCATCAGTTGTGGAACTGCTTTTGTGATCTCTTTATTAGGGGTAGAGATCATAGCGATCAGTCCAGTAAAACTTATGGATACCGCAACGTATTTTGGGAATTGGGTCATCGAAGTACACGCAGGACCATGGATCGGATATGGAGCAATCATAGCGGTGGTAAGTCTGCTAAGCAGTATTTATCATGTATACGCAGCAATGGTGATCGGACAGCTGAGCAACGGCAATCGATTCCTGTTTGCATTTGTGGCATATGCAGCATTATCAATCATTGTATCACTTATTGGAATTCCAACAATGGAAAGTTTAGGAAATATGGGTTCAAACCTGCAGAACGCATTTGGATTTGACAGTGATCTGTGGATCTATCTTGTAGAGAATATTGTGATCATTGTTATTTATCATATCATTACAGAAGTGATATTAACAAAGAAATTGAACTTAGAGTAGAAAAAGAGAAAATATAATGAGAAGATGGGAACATATGTTAAGAAAGTTGATCAAATATTAATATAATAATATAAAAAGGTGCTACCGATGACGGTTTAGCTGATTAATATAAGTTTTATAGACCGCTTACTTTCTCAGAGTAGGGCGGTCTTTTTCTGTCTTGGCATCAAGAAAAATAATAAATTGATACGTGAACAATCGGCGTCAGGGCAGAGGAAAAAGCAGGCTTCTTACACAGACTTCTTATATTTACGATGGAAAAGTAAAGAATCCAGCAGTGAAAGTATTTGATTCCAAAGGAAAGCAGTTATCTTCCAACGATTATACAGTAAGCAAATCATCCGGCCGTAAAAATGTAGGAAAATATAAGTACACGATTACTTTCAAAAATGGATATTCAGGTAAAAAGACACTATACTTTACGATCAAACCAAAATCAACATCCATTACATCACTGAAAAAAGCCTCAAAAAGCTTTACAGCCAAATGGAAGAAAGTATCAACACAGGCAACTGGTTACCAGATCCGCTATAGCAAAAAATCTTCTATGTCAGGTGCTAAAACAGTTGTGACGAAATAAAAATAATGGATAACAACAAAGAACAGGTATGCATAAGGAATTTAATGAATTCCAAAACATACCTGTTCTTTATGAAGTCATTGTCATACAACTGTTCATCTTGTGATATACTAAATATAATAGAAAGAAAAGGAGGAACAACCTATGCGAATGTACGATCTCATATTAAAAAAACGACAGGGCAATGTCTTGACAAAAGATGAAATAGATTGGATGATCCGTGAATATACAGATGGAAGGATCCCAGATTATCAGATGTCTGCGATGATGATGGCGATTTGTTTTCAGGGGCTTGATAAGGAAGAAACTTATGAGCTTACGATGGCAATGGCACAAAGTGGTGAGATGTTAGATCTGTCAGGAATTAAAGGCATTAAGGTAGATAAACATAGTACTGGAGGAGTTGGAGATAAGACTTCTCTTGCATTGACTCCGATCGTTGCATCTCTTGGAATTCCTGTGGCGAAGATGTCTGGACGTGGACTTGGACATACGGGCGGCACGATTGATAAACTTGAAAGTATTCCAGGATTTTCAACGCAGTTGACAGATGAACAATTTGAAGAACAGGTAAACTCTATAGGTGTTTCCATTATGGGACAGACAAAGAATCTGGCACCTGCGGATAAGCTTTTGTATGCATTGAGAGATGTGACAGCGACAGTGGATCAGATTTCTTTGATTGCGAGCAGTATTATGAGTAAGAAACTGGCAGCTGGTGCAGATGCAATATTGTTAGATGTGAAAACTGGCAGTGGGGCATTTATGAAAGAAAAATCAGAAGCTGTGAAATTAGCACAGGAGATGGTTGATATCGGGAAAAGTTCTGGAAGAAAGATGACAGCAGTGATCACGAATATGGATGAACCACTTGGAATGGCAGTTGGGAATATTCTGGAGGTTAAGGAAGCGATTGATACGCTGAAAGGAAATGGACCAGAAGATTTCACGGAACTGGTAGAAACACTAGCCTCTCATATGCTGATGCTTGGAGGTGTTGCAGAGAAATTTGATGACGCAGTATCCATGGTAAGAACTACGATCAGAGATGGAAAGGCACTTGCAAAATTTAAACAGTTTGTGGCTGCACAGGGCGGTGATACAAGATATATAGATCATCCAGAACTGTTTGAACAGGCACATGTAATAGAAGAAATACGCTCAGAACAAGAAGGATTTGTTGAACATATTAACGCACAGGAGATAGGAATCTGTTCATTGATCCTTGGTGGTGGAAGAGAGACGAAAGACAGTCAGATCGATCCGACAGTGGGATTAGTATTTTCAAAGAAAGTTGCAGATCCAGTGAAGAAAGGAGATTTGCTGGCAACGATTTATGGAAATGAAGAGGAGAAAGTCAGACAGGCAGTGAAACATTTTAAAGAAAATTTCCATATAGCAAAGGATCAGCTAGAGAAACCACAGATGATCAAACAAGTATTATCTTAAATCAAATTGCATAAAATGATTAAAAAGGAAAATATCTGTGAACAAATGGAGACTTTGCATCATTTTATTTTGCATGTTATCAATCATACAGACAGGTTGTCTTAGAAAAAAAGAAAATGGAGAACAGGAGAAAGTCACGTATGTAGTATGCACAAGAAATGTAGTTCCGGAGGAACTTGGAAAGTTGATCGACCAGGAGAAGAAGAAAACTTTTCATTTTACATATACAACAGGAGACTTTACTTATTATGTCATAGGTTACGGAAGACAGCCAGGGAGTGGATATAAGATCAAAGTAAAAGAATTTACACAGGATCAGTCACATATTTATATTGATACAACACTGATCGGGGTTACAAAAGAGCACCAGAGAAAGGGAATATCTTATCCATATATCATATTAAAAAGCCAATTTTACGAAAAAGATGTAATTTTTCACTAAAATTATAAAAAGTTTAGAATAGTTTTATTGATTTATAAAATCAGAAAACATATAATGGTGCTTATGAATCAAAGGAGGAGCTGACATTTGAATAATCAACAGAATAATAAAAATGATAAGAATGACAAAGATAACAAGAAGAGAAATGCCAAGTATTTAGCTGTTTTTCTTGTAGTTTCTATTCTTGGAACAATCTTTTTCAATTCCATCATAACAAAATGGAGAAATGGAACCGAGACAACGATTTCATACAATAAATTTGTCACAATGGTTGACAAGAATCAAGTAAAGAGTGTAAAAGTAACAGACACTCAGTTAAAAGTGACACCAAAGAAAGAGGGAAATCCTTTTTACAAAACAACTTACACAGTACAGAGAATCAGTGGTGATTATGAACTGGTTAATCGTCTGATCAAGAGTAAGATCGCATTTGAGCAGGAACCAGAAGATCCGATGGATACATTCTTATCCGTAGCGATCAGTTTGATCCCTACTTTACTGATCTTTGGATTCCTTGTTATGATGATGCGCAGAAGCAGCGGTATGATGGGAGTTGGAAAGTCCAATGCAAAAGTATATGTTGAGAAGAAGACGGGCGTGACATTTGCAGATGTTGCAGGTCAGGGCGAAGCGAAGGAAACACTGACAGAGATGGTTGATTTTCTCCATCACCCAGAACGGTATACAGAGATTGGTGCGAAGCTTCCAAAAGGTGCATTGCTTGTAGGACCTCCGGGAACTGGTAAGACATTGCTTGCCAAAGCTGTAGCTGGTGAGGCAGGAGTACCATTCTTTTCACTTTCCGGATCTGATTTCGTAGAGATGTTCGTCGGAGTTGGTGCATCAAGAGTCCGTGATTTATTTAAACAGGCACAGCAGATGGCACCATGTATCATTTTCATCGACGAGATCGATGCAATCGGTAAGAGCCGTGACAACGGTATGCATGGTGGAGGAAATGACGAACGTGAACAGACACTGAATGCCTTATTAGCAGAGATGGATGGTTTTGATACATCCAAAGGTATCATTATCCTTGCAGCCACAAACCGTCCAGAAGTTTTGGATAAAGCCCTTCTTCGTCCAGGACGTTTTGACCGTCGAGTTATCGTAGAACGTCCAGACTTAAAGGGAAGAATTGAGACATTAAAAGTACATGCCAAAGACGTTAAGATGGATGAGACTGTTGACTTTGAAGAAATCGCATTAGCAACAAGCGGAGCTGTAGGATCTGATCTTGCAAATATGATCAACGAAGCAGCCCTAGGAGCTGTCAAAGCCGGAAGAAAAGCTGTTTCACAGAAGGATTTATTTGAGGCGGTTGAAGTTGTCATCGCTGGTAAAGAGAAGAAAGACAGAATCCTTGGTGATGAAGAGAAACAGATCGTTGCATACCATGAGGTTGGACATGCATTGGTTATGGCATTACAGAAAGAATCAGAGCCAGTACAGAAGATCACGATCGTGCCTCGTACAATGGGAGCACTTGGATATACAATGCAGCGTCCAGAAGAAGAAAAATATCTGAATAAGAAAGACGAGATGTTAGCAGACCTTGTAGCATTTTTCGGTGGACGTGCTGCAGAAGAAGTGAAATTCAACACGATCACAACTGGAGCTTCCAATGATATCGAACGTGCAACAGCGATCGCGAGAGCAATGGTTACACAGTACGGTATGTCAGAAGAATTTGGTCTGATTGGACTGGAATCTATCACAAACCGATATCTTGACGGACGTGCCGTTATGAACTGTGCAGAGACAACAGCGGCCAAGGTTGACGAAGTTGTCATGAAGATGTTAAAAGAAGCTTACGCTAAAGCAGTCACATATATTCGTGAAAATATGGACATTCTTGACGAAGCAGCGCAGTTTTTGATCAAGCGTGAGACGATCACAGGAAAAGAATTTATGGAAATCTTCAATAAATACAAGAATCCGGAAAAAGAGTCTGAGAAAAATGTATCAGAGACAATGGAAAAAGATGTAGAAACTGAAAAAAATACTCAGGAAAATGTTGAAGTTTCTGAGACTAAGACAGACGAAGTGAATACATCAACATTTAACACAGGATATGCTCAATGGGTTGAAGATGATGACGATGAAGAATAATTCGTCAGAATTTATAGAAAACAAAATGCAAATACAATAAGAAAATGCGGAGACGATCAATAGAATGTCTCCGCATTTTTTCCATATAGCTGATATAAAAGGATGCCAAAGATAAAGTTTTCAAGCTGCGTAGTCCATGCAATTAAAATTTTACATAGATTTAACACTACTCAACTTGAAAATAAGTTAAAATAAAACTGTTGTAAAAAATAAGTGAAAAAAATGTAAAACAACAAAAGGAGAAAGAAAAGTGAGCAGTACAAACATTTTAGGTCTGCTAGGAGGATTAGCATTATTCCTTTATGGTATGCAGATGATGAGTAATGGACTGGAATCCGTTGCTGGAAATAAAATGAAAGACATTTTGGAAAAACTGACATCTAACAGATTTTTAGGAATTATCGTAGGAGCTCTGATCACAGCTGTGATCCAGTCATCTTCAGCGACAACAGTTATGGTCGTAGGATTTGTAAATTCTGGAATGATGACATTAAATCAGGCAGTATGGATCATCATGGGAGCTAATATTGGTACAACAATTACAGGACAGTTAATTGCTTTAGACGTTGGGGCTTTAGCACCATTGATCGCGTTTATTGGTGTAGCACTTGTTGTATTTTCAAAGAATGAAAAAGTACAGTTTGTTGGGGAAATCATCGCAGGACTTGGTATCTTATTTGTCGGAATGAATATGATGGGAGATGCAATGGTACCACTTCGTGAGTATCCACCATTTATCAACCTTATGACAAGATTCTCAAATCCATTGATCGGAATCATTGCAGGTATGATCTTTACAGCAGTGATCCAGTCATCTTCTGCATCTGTAGGTATCTTACAGGCACTGGCATTAAGTGGAATTATCAGTTTCCATGATGCAGCATTTGTATTATTTGGACAGAATATTGGTACATGTATCACAGCAATATTAGCATCCATTGGAACAGAGAGAAGTGCAAAGAGAACAACGATCATCCATTTAAGTTTCAATATCATTGGAACAGTAATCTTTACAGTGCTATGTCTGATCACACCAATCACAGATTATGTGGCAGCATTTAGTGGAAGCAGTATTACAAAACAGATTGCGAATATGCATACATTATTTAATATCAGTACAACAATCCTTCTGATTCCATTTGGAAATTATCTTGCAAAACTTGCAACAAAGATCCTTCCAGAGAAAGAGGAAGAAAAAGAACATCACAAACATTTAAAATACATCAAATCTGTTGATACAAGAGTTGATGCAACGTTCGGTACATCAGCGATCAACTTACAGAACCTAAGAAATGAGATTCAGAGAATGCTTGAGATGGCAAGAGTTAATGTAGATGAAAGTTTTGATGCATTTTTAGCAGGAAGCAGTAAATCGTTAGATGATGTAGATAAGAGAGAAGATTATATTGATTATCTGAATAAAGAAATTTCAAGAGCGGCAGCAAAAATGATGGCACATGAGGCGAATGTAAAAGCTTCAAAAAATATTGGATCTTATCTTGATATGACAAGCAATATTGAACGAATTGGAGATCATGCAGTTAATATTTGCGATTACACAAAGCTGATTGAAGAAAAACAGATCGTCTTTTCAGATTTAGCAAAACAACAGATGAAAGAAATGAAAATGATCTGTGAAAAGATGTTCCATAATATTTCCAAGAAACCGGATGATACACAGGCATGGCTTCAGAAAGTTCATGATTCAGAAAACTTTATTGATCAGAAGACAGAAGAGTTCTATGAAAGTCATTTGGAACGTATCAATAAAGGAGAATGTAACGACGAGGCATGTATTATTTTCTCAGAGATGTTAACAGACTTTGAGCGTATCGGAGATCATGCATGGAATGTTGCGAAACAGATGGCTAAGATCATCGAACGAGGATAGAAAGCAAATTCATAAAGAAGGACCTTCTTATTAAATTAAGAAGGTTCTTTTTTTTCATAGTAACTAGACTTGTTTCAAACAATACGTTATACTAAAAAGAGCGTTGAAAACAGGTGTGTAAAGGAGAAAAGAGTTATGGATTATATTTTAGCCCCATCAATTTTGTCAGCAGATTTTGCAAATCTTGGAGCTGATGTGAAAGAAGCTGTAGAAGCAGGTGCAAAATGGGTACACATTGATGTTATGGATGGAATGTTTGTACCTAATATTTCATTAGGATTTCCTGTGATCAAGTCTCTTCGCAAAGTTACAGATGCTGTATTTGATGTGCATTTAATGATTGAAGAGCCAGGAAGATATATTGATGAATTTGCAGCAGTTGGAGCAGATGTGATCACGCTTCATGCAGAAGCAACAAAACATCTTCACAGAGCAATTCAGCAGGTAAAAGCAAAAGGATTGAAGGTAGGAGTATCCTTAAATCCAGCAACACCATTATCTGCATTAGATTATGTATTAGAAGATATCGACATGGTCCTGATCATGACAGTTAACCCAGGTTATGGCGGACAGTCTTATATCAATAAAATGGATGATAAGATTAAAGAATTAAGAAAAATCATCACAGAAAAAGGTCTGGATATTGATATTGAAGTAGATGGTGGAATTTCAGCGAAGAATATTGCACATGTAAAAGAATGTGGAGCAAATGTTTTCGTTGCAGGATCAGCCGTATTTAACGGAGACATCGCATCCAGCACAAAAGAAATTTTAAAAGCTATGGAGGCATAATAAAAATGAGTGAATGTAGTCATGACTGCAGCAGTTGTAGTTCAAACTGTTCAAGCAGAACACAGGAGAAGACAGATTTTCTTGAACCATTATATAGAGAAAGTAAAGTAAAGAAAGTTATTGGTATCGTCAGTGGAAAAGGTGGCGTAGGTAAATCAATGACAACTTCTCTTTTAGGAGTAGCAGCAATGAGAAAGGGATTGCACACAGCAATTCTTGATGCAGACGTAACAGGACCATCAATCCCACAGGCATTTGGACTTCATGAAAGATTACTAGGTAATGCAGAAGGAATCATTCTTCCAGCAATGACTAATTTTGGAATTGAAGTTGTATCTCTGAATCTGATGTTAGAAGAAGAGACACAGCCAGTTATCTGGAGAGGACCCGTTGTAGCAGATGTTGTCAAACAGTTCTGGGGTAAGACATTATGGAAAGACATTGACGTTATGTTTGTAGACATGCCACCAGGAACAGGAGAAGTTCCGCTAACAGTGTTCCAGTCTATTCCATTAGATGGAATCGTTGTAGTTGCAACACCACAGGAGCTGGTAGGAATGATCGTAGAGAAAGCTGTGAATATGGCCAATATGATGAATGTACCAGTGTTGGGACTTGTTGAGAATATGAGTTACATCAAATGTCCAGACTGTGGCAAAGAGATCAAAGTATTTGGGGACAGCCATATTGAAGAGATTTCAGAGAAATTTGATATCCCAGTGCTAGGCAAACTGCCAATCGATCCAAAACTAACAGAAGCATGCGATGCAGGGCTGATTGAAGATGTAGAGAATATCTATCTTGATGGCGTCATGGACATCATTTTATAAGAAGTATGTGAATACAGAGAAGGCATAGATTTATGTAATTTATGCCTTCTTTTTTTGTACTGTTTCTATACTCTATTATATATAGAATTCGTAAGTGCCTTAATATATTCGTAACAACTAACTTACAAATATTGTAAATATATTGTTC
>SKFA01000362.1_pt1 | contig 34119 bp, 27 predicted proteins | sample 4820291 | NCBI WGS metagenome assembly SKFA01 (sample SAMN11008795, study PRJNA524170) | human gut metagenome | isolation source: fecal sample from pouch patient p30 | place: Israel: Tel-Aviv | reverse complement strand
CAATAGTGGTATCTGTTAACTTTACATCAACTTTCTTTTTGATGTATTCATAAGGAACTGAGTATAGCATTCCGTCCACAGATATGTGATAATTGAACTGGACGGTGGCTGTCTTCCAGTCGCTCAGTTCAAAATGGGTAGCAGGTAATGGTGCCAGCAATGGTTTTTCTTTCTCAAGAAATAAGCTTCGCCGACTACCCTCTTTCTTCTGAAAGAGCCTTTGGTTGAACAGTTCAAGCTTGTCTCTGATTGCCCGGTTCAATTCGGCAAGGGAAAAGAACTGTTCATCCCGAAGTGCTGCTGTAATCCAGGTAGAGATATTTCCTACCGTTCCTTCAGCATTCGGCTTATCCTTAGGGGCTCTGACACGCGCCGGAATAATAGCGGTGCCATAATGTTCAGCCAGCTCCTGATAAGTTTCATTGATCTGCTGGTCTTTCCATCCCCCATTGTGAACAACTGCTGTCTTGCAGTTATCTGGTACGAGAATCCTGGCAACACCTTTAAAGTATTCATACATATGGACATGGGCATTAATCCATGATTTCTGCTTCATTTCCAGAAATGCTTCCACATATGCATACTGGCTATAAGTCATTACGCCAACAAAAATGTATGCCTTGATGATTTCGCCGGTATCCGGATCAATGATTGTTGCAGGATCACCTGCCCAATCAACTTCAACCTGTTCGCCGGGTTTACGGTTGATATGCATGGTAGCACGATGTTTCTGCTCATCCTGTTGGATGTGATAGCAGAATTGTGAATACATGAGTGGTTCATCGCCGTTGGCACGGCAATCCTCCATGTATTCTGTCCAGAGGAGTTTTTTACTGACTCCATTACGGAGCAATTCTTTACGAATGTAAGCATAATCCGGCATCCGCTTGTTGGCAGATACCTTGCTCTCTTTCGAGAACATGAGCTTTTGAAGCTCTGTGTCGGTCATTGATTCATCAAGAGGTCAAGAGATATTTAGTTCTCTGGCACGTTTTTGAACTTTGACGACAGTTTTTTGTGAAACACCACAGCTTGCCATGATGTTACGTTGTGAGAATCCCAATCCGGTAAGCCGGATGATTTCCCGATATTTGGTCATAATCGTGACCTCCTCATAATGAATTTACACTAAAAGTGCATAACATCATTATAAGGTTTTAGGAAAAATGTGATTTCCTTTTTGCCGGAATCACGATTTCCTAAAAAACGGAACATTGATTTCCATATGCCGGACAGGTGATGGATTTCACTCCGGATTATTCACCATCTATCTGCCACATCTATTCCGCATGATTCCGTGTAGTTATTGGGCTTTGACTTGTTGTGCAGCCTTACCCTCATGCAAAACCTTATATGTGATTTCTGTTCGTCAGACCAGAGATTTGCCCGTGGTTAGTTTATTCCCACATCCGGCTTCCTTCAGATTCCACCTCACGATGGACACCCTTGCCTTCGGCTATATCCTTCCCACTACCAGGCGGATTCGGGACTTGCACCCGTTAGAAACGTGCGCCGCCGGGCGCACACAAAAAATACCGCAGCAGAGGTTGTTTTCTCTGCTGCGGTATTTTTTATCTCTTTTTCTGTAAATCTTTTATTCTGCTGCGGATTCCTCAGAAGAGTCCGTGTTCTCGCCGTAAAGACCTGCCAGATATTTCATGGTTTCTTTATAAAGTGTCTGCTTATCTTCCTGGGGAACATCTGCAAGAATAGCTGCTGTCACGTCTGTGGCCTCTGTGTCCTCCTGGGAACTGTCAATACCGAACAGCTTCTTCAGCTTCTGATCCATCATATTCAGCTCTGTACTCTGATATTTTTCTGTACCATCTGCCTCATAGGATTCTGTACCATCCTTCAGGATATCATAATAATCCTTCTCAACAGTTTCTGCCACACTCTTCGCTGTCTGCTCATCCAGTGTTACCGTTGCCACTGCCTCTGTATCCTCCGTTGCAGCGAGAAGGGAATCTGCATCTCCCTCATACTCGCCTTTTACAAAGAGGACAAATTTGTCATAATTGTTCTTTGCTTCTTCGCTGAGCACGGAAGTATCGTTTTCTGCACTGTCTGCCTGGTCTGAGCCCTCTGTACTTTCTGAAGATTCTGTATCTTCTGTTGCCTCCGGGATTCCGGTCTCATCGGATGCAGCCTCGTCAGAAGTGCTTTCATCTGTGCTGCTCTCGTCAGATGCACTATCCTCTGTGCTGTTCTCGTCAGATGCACTTTCGTCTGTACTGCTCTCGTCGGATGCACTTTCATCTGTACTGCTTTCGTCCGAGCTTTCCTCATTGCTATAGGTTCCGTCGTCGGTAGCATCCGGGATTCCGGTCTCATTGCTTGTATCCTGAGAATCTGCTCCTGTTTCTTCCTCAAGACCCGGATCCTCTGTGGAGCTCTGGATCACATCGTCACCAAGAATGCTGTCATTTACATTGTTGACGATATCATCAGAAGAATCTGCATCCACATCTACGGTTTCATCACTGCTCTCGCCATCCAACGTATCATCAGAGGAAGAGGTCTGGCCTGTGGTATTGGCATCTACCTGCTCCAGTGTTTCCTTCACATCATCATAATTGTAATCCTGCTGTGAGATCTGCTTCAGAAGAGACACGATCCTGTCAATATCGTCCTGGCTTACGGAAATATTGTTCTGCTCAGCCACATTGATTACAATATTCTGAATCTCATCTGCATTCTGTACTCCGTTCTGGATCACATCCATCTTGGACTGGTTTACAACTGTTGTCGCCTCATTTTTACCAACCTTATCTGCAAGCTCACCGGTGGTTACGATCTCCTGGTTGGCAAGCTTCGTCTTGGTCTCATCCAGCTTCTCTCCACTGGCCTTCTCATATGCCATCTGGATGCCGGTAAGTGCGCCTGTTCCGGATACTTCCATCGGGCAGGCAGCAACTACTTCACAGTTCTTCACACCGGATGTGGAAAGTGTCGTTGCGATCATATTACCTGTCACCCAGTTCAGATTTGCTGTGCGGACCTTGATCCCGCCGGACTGTGTAGGCTTCACATAGGCACAGCTCAAAGTTCTGGAACCGATCTGGGACTGTGGTGCGATATTATCCAGGTGTTTATGCTCATCCTCATTTGTAATGGTCATCACCTGCACCTGATCGGAACTTACATTAAAATATTTCATCATTGTCTGCTTCTGGGCATCCGTAAGATCTGCTCCAAGTGTTACTACCTTCGATGCATCTGCAAATACGGGATTTACACTTCCTGCCACAAGGCATGCACTGCAGAGCAGAGCTGCGATCATGTTTCTTTTTTTCATTGATCTTCCCTCCATATATTTTTTCGGATCGATTGTATCTACTTAACTTTTGCGGTGTAAAGCGGACATTCCTCTTCGTTACTTACATCTCCACGAATGCGAGCGCTTCACGATCTGTCGTTCTTGTCACATTATAACACAGCTGCTGAAATATTTGTAATTTATATTATATAAAAAACGCTGCCGGAAATTATATCACTCATTTCTGACAGCGTTTTATTGCTTTTCTCATTTTCCCAGAGAACTTATCTGATCTGGTTTAATTTTCCGGTTTCTTTTGCTTTTTTCAACAATTCCCGGTTTTTTTCATTCATGATACCAAAATCCTTCAGTGGACAGTACACTTTTTCACATTTTCCCATGAACTCCAGTGCTTCTTCAAAGGCAGAATCCGAAATGCATTCAAAAGGCTTCTCCGTGATCACTTTTGCAGCCAGTTCTTTTGCCACCTGATAATCTGCATCATTGGTATGGAGAACTCCGGTCACAAAAGGAATCCCCTGTCGCTGCAGCTTCCGATATACCGGAATCCCACTTCCATTTCCTCCGATCACAAACACCTCCGGTTTTCCGGCCGGAGGTTCCATTTCCACGCAGCCGAATTCTGCATTATAGCTTCCACGGGTGATGCCATAAAGCTTCCGAATATAATCGGAAGTAAAGATTTCCTCCGGTGCACCATATTTCTCAATGTGATCTCCATGAACACAGATCACCTGGTCAGAAATCTTCTGGGCAAGATCCAGCTCATGAAGGGACATGATCACCGTCATCTGTTTTTCCAATACCATCTTCTTCAAAATGGCAAGAAGCTCCAGCTTATGCCGGATATCCAGGAAGGAGGTCGGTTCATCCAGGATAATGATCTCCGGTTCCTGGCAGATGGCTCGTGCCAGAAGGATACGCTGTCTCTGTCCGTCACTGATAGCTGTAAAATCCCGATCCTTCAGATCCCAGGCGTGAACCATCTCCATGGCACTTTTAACTTTTTCCTTGTCCTCTGCGGAAAGGATCCCGAGAGTTCCGGTATAGGGATATCGTCCGGTGGATACCACATCCTCACAGGTCATAAGCTCCGGTCGCATGCGCTCGGTAAGTACTACAGCCAGTTTTTTTGACACTTCCCTGTTGGTCATCCGGCTCATCTGTTCCTGTTCCAGATATACCGTTCCGCTGATCAGGGAAAGCTGTCTTGTGATACTCTTCAAAATAGTAGATTTTCCGGCACCGTTGGGACCGATCAGTGTCAGGATCTCTCCTTTATTCAGCTGAATATTGATCTCTTTGATCAGCGGTTTTCCATCATAGCCTACGGTCAGCTGATCTGTATAAAAAAAATATGATTTCATCGTTTATATCCTCTGCTGTCTGCGAATCATGATATAGATAACTACCGGTGCTCCGAAAACTGCTGTCACAGAACTGATGCTCAGCTCCGTCGGTGCAAATACAGTTCTTGCGATCAGGTCACAGAACAGGCAGAACACTGCACCGCCCAGAAAACAGGCCGGGATCACAAGCAGGGGTTTGGCAGTCTTCAGGAGACTTTTTGCAATATGAGGCACAGCGATCCCCACGAAGGAGATCGGCCCTGCAAAAGCAGTCACACAGGCAGAAAGAATACTGGAAAGCAGGATCAGAAGTATCCGGAAAGCCTTGATATTAACTCCCATATTCTGCGCGTAAGTCTCCCCCAGCTGATAGGCGCTGATCGGTTTTGACATAAAAAATACGATCACCATAGTAAGAAGTACCACAACAGCCATAGTCTGCACATTCCCCCAGGTCATACCGGAAAAGCTTCCCAGTGACCAGTTGTGAAGATTGACTATGTTGGAATCATCTGCAAAGGTCACCACAAAGTCTGTGATGGCCGAACAGATATAGCCGATCATAACACCACTGATGACCAGCATGGACATGTTGTGGACTTTTTTTGCCACAAGGAGCACAAAGCCCATGGAAATCATTGAGCCTGCAAAAGCAGCCAGGATCATGGCACCGGAACCGATGGACACCGATCTGCTTAAAAAAAAGATCATCAGAAGCGCCACGATCAGCTTGGCACCGGAAGAGATTCCCAGTACAAAGGGTCCCGCGATAGGATTGTTAAAAAAGGTCTGCAGCAAAAATCCGGAAACAGAAAGTGCTCCGCCAAGGATGATCACTGCCAGTATCCTGGGAAGACGGATCTCCCAGACGATATTATAAGAAGTTTCATCTCCCTGATGCCGGAATATGATATTCAGGATCTCCTTCACAGAGAGGTGGATACTTCCGGAATTTACATTCCATATAAATAAAAAGATTAAAAGTACCGCAAGGATCACAAAAGAGATCCCGTATCGGACTGCGCGTTTTCTGTCATTCATTTTTTCTGGTACACTCCTCTTCTGTTTTGTTATCCTGTCCTTTCGTTTCCTGCTCACAGGTGGAAACCGACAAAGGAGTTAAAGCGAACACTGGAATTTATTTCAGTTTATGCATATAGGTCAGCTCATCCAGAGAATCATCGTCTGTAGTCAGCATGGTGTGGATATCCTCGATCATGGTTCCAAGTCCGGTAGTTTCCTGGAAGAGATTTTTGCCTGTGCACCAGACATTTCCGTTCTTCACTGCCTTGAAATCTGCAAGAAGCTTACTTTTGGAAAGAAGCTCATCAATGGTCTTAAGTTCCCCGTCAATCGTACTGTTATAGATGATATAGTCTGCATCCTTCGCCTTGGCATAAAACTCTTCCATCTGCATATTCATGGTGGAAAGAGCATTGTCATTTACTCCCGTATCCTCCGGAACATAATTTCCTCCTGCGAGAGAGATCATTTCTGAAACATAGTCGCCACTTTTTCTTATATTTACCGCACCTACGGAGTTGATATAAAAGAACGCCACGGTCTTATCTGTTTTATCTGCTGTGAGAACCTTATCCAGCTTGTCCGTCTGCTCTTTGAAAACCTTTTCTGCTACATCTTCTTTTCCCAGAAGAACTGCGTAAAGCTTCATCCACTCGGTCCTTCCAAGAGGATGACTCTCATAGCTGGAACGCTCTACCATTACAGGGATCCCGAACTGCTCCAGTTTCTCCTGTACCTCCGGATTGTGATGGATCATGGTGGATTCAATGGCAAGGTCACAGCCCTCGTTCAGGATCAGCTCGTAATCCGGAGCACTGTACTTGCCGGCATAAATCATCTTTTTCTGTTCCATGGCGTCCTTTGCTTCCTGGATATACCATCCGTCTTCCTTGGTTCCGGAAAGCTTGATGCTGTCAATCCCGTCGATAGCGCGGAAAAGATCCATGGCCGAGGTTGCTACCAGATAGATATTGTTTATGGGCTGCTGCAGAACCGCAATGTCAGGATCCAGCCCCTCCGGTGCTTTCTTGCCTTCGGGAACTACAAGAAACTGTCCTTCCTGATCAATGGTGAGCAGCGCATAGCCATCGTTGTAGTAATCCACATTAAATTCCTTTGCGTAGGAAAGATCCATACTGTGGTCAAAGGTAAGGCCTGGAATATCCGCAGGCTTATGTTCTGTCTCTGCTGCCTGCACTGCAAAAGCACACCCCAGGATCAGGGTCAGCGTCAGAAATATGTATGAAATTATTTTTTTCATTTTTCTTCCTTTTTCATGCTCGAAGAATCAAAATTCAGGGTATACTCAATCTCGTGAGGAGTACTCATGGCTACAGTATCTGCAGTCACTTCCATTTCTGCGTCAAAGACTGTGACCGGGATCTCAAATGTGGAGTTTCCGTCTTTGTTCACCGGCTCATATTTTTCGCCGTCCACGATCATGTAATCATAATTCGGACTGCTCCAGATGATGGTTGCCGTAGCTTCTTTGTCCTTGATCTCTACTTTAGCTGGAGATTCTACAGATGCTCTTCCTGTTCCGCCTGTAAGGGTTACATCCGTCTCATAGGTTCCGTCCTCCAGCTTCAGCTCTTCCGGTTTTTTCCCTTCGGATTTTTTGTCGTCAGAGGTTTTTACAGGATTCTTTACGCTGACTTTATGGTCGTACCATTTGCCTTTTTCTCCCAGGAGCGCCACGTTAAATTCCTCACCAATGGCCGGTACCGGGATATCAAATCCGTAAACCTCCTCTGTATAACCATCGCTGTACTTCACTGTATCTGTGGTCGGCTCAATGATCTCTGCTCCGTCCTTCTGGGCATCCTCGGCAGTTCCCGCAAACAGGTTAACGATCTTCTTGGAAACCAGACTTACGTGGATGGTCATTTTGCCATCTTTGACCGTGAGCTCTCCTTTTTTGTCATTGGCCTCATTTACATGAAACATGCTGCTGTCTGTACCAAACTCTGCTGTATAAACGCCATCTTCCAGGGTATCTGCTTTGGCTGCATCTGTATCTTTTTCTTCGGAAGCTTCTGCTTCCTCACCGGACTCTGTTTTTGTTTCATCTGTTTTTGCCATCGCAGGCACAGAGCCCAGCACCAGGACTGATGCACTTGCCATTGCAAGAATTAAGTTTACATAGCGTTTTTTCATGATAATCTTCTCCCTTCCATAGATACAGCAATCTGCCCGGAAAACAGTCTTCCTGATCTTTCCGGGCAGTTACATTGATTTCTTATAGGTATCTGAACTCACTCAGATATTTTTATATTTATTATTCTGCGGACTCCTCAGCAGAATCAGCCTCTGTATCTGCTGCTGCATCAGAATCTGCGGACTCCTCAGTGCTTCCCAGAGAATCGATGGCTGCCTTTGTATGCTCTACATAAAGCTTCTCAACTGCTTCGATTCTTCCAAGACCCTCGATCTGGCAGTCAACCTTATCGAAGTTTCCGGATGCTACAAACTGGCTCTTCCAGGAATCCTCATCATCACCGGCCATATCGTTATTTGCATGGTCTCCAGCAACAACCATCAGCGGACGAAGAACAACGTTCTTGTATCCTGCTTCTTTTACTTTCTCGATAACCTTGTCGCAGGCTGTGTCTTCCGGCTCACCCTCTACAGTACCGATAAATGCGTTCTTGAATCCAAGTTCTTCCATCTGTGTCTGCATCTGATCGTATGTAACATTAGCTGTATGGGATGTTCCATGTCCCATAAATACGAATGCTGTACCAGCCTCAGCTGCTGCATCCATGCTGTCAAATCCTGCCTCTTTGCAAGCCTCATCTGTGATCGCCTGAGCAACGGCTTTCTTGTCATCATTGATCACAGTTGCATCGTCTCCAACCTCACCGAGCATTGGCTCTGCGATAGCTACAGACTCGAATTTATCTTTATAGCCATTGATCGCTTCTGTCATCTCATCGTACTCAGCACCATGCATCAGATGGGTAGGCTGTACAACCAGATTCTTAACACCATTCTCTACTGCACGGTCAAGAGCCTGCTGCATGTTATCGATCACTTCATCATCTCTTGCCTCTACATGGTTGATGATGATCTGTGCTGTAAATGCTCTTCTTACAGACCAGTCCGGATAAGCTTCTGCAAGAGCATCCTCGATTCCCTTGACATCCTCTGCACGGCTGTCATTGAAGGAAGTACCAAAGCTTACAACAAGAAGCTCATTCTCACCGATCTCATCCTGATTACGCGGATCGTCCTTGGAAGCATCTCCTGTGTCACGTCCGAAATAATCCGGATCTGCATTCTCACCCTCTACCAGCTCTTTCTGAGCATCTGTCAGAGCATCCCATGCTTCTTTGGCTGCCTTGCAGTCCTCATCTGTTGTGTCGTTTCTTTCCTGTACATAGATCTTGTCGATCAGAGCTGCTACATTATCTGCTGCTTTCTGATCTGCATCAGAAGCCTCTGTGGTATCAGCTGCCTCGGCGTTCTCTTCTGTAGCAGACTCCTCTGCTGCCATTGCTGTTGTAGCCGCACCCATAGAGCATGTCATGGAAACTGCGAGCATCAGAGCTAACATTGTTTTTCTTTTCATTTCTCATTGTCCTCTTTTCATGTATTTCCAGAATACTGATATGTACAAAAAACAGCAGCTCTCTGCGGCCGCCTGCTCACACATGATTCTCTGCGCAATACAAATACATAAAAAGAAGTTCTGTATTGTTATGGAGAATACCGATTCGTAAACCGCGAATCCCTGGATCTCACAATAAGGCAGTTCTCCTGACTTGGTTCCACGCTGCTTTCCCTTCCCGGTCTCCCAGTGGTTATAAAAGCAGCTCCCCTTTCACAGTGACGGTATCGTTCCGGATTCTCACCGAATTCTCTTTTGCACATCCGACTGGATGCAACCTTATCATTATAACATTTGCACATATTTTCTTTTACCTGGTTATCTAACTTTTACCACAAACTCATAAATTTGTCAAGATTGATGTCAGACGATTCACGGTTTTCTGTGATCTTCGCTCACAAAAAACACCTCGCGAAATATTACCAGTGAACAGTAACCGGTTTTCTCCCTGTATCTGTCAGTTATTATCAGAATACTTTCTCCAATATTCATGCACATCCTGCATAAAAAACAGCCCCTTTCTGTCATCACCCTGATATCAGAAAAGGACTGTCTTACACTGGATATTCGCAATCCGCTTCGCTACTTGCTCATAACAGATAAACTGCTTTGCAGTTTATCTGTTAAAATACTCCTGCTCCAGGTATCTGGCTACGTAGATTCCGCTGGCAGATGCATGGGAAAGAGAGTGTGTCACGCCGCTGCAGTCTCCGATAACAAAGAGACCCTTGTGGCAGGTTTCCAGATTTTCGTCGATCTCGACCTCCATGTTGTAGAATTTAACCTCAACGCCATAAAGCAAAGTATCATCATCTGCGGTTCCCGGTGCGATCTTATCCAGAGCATAGATCATCTCGATGATGCCATCCAGGATACGTTTCGGCATAACAAGGCTTAAATCTCCCGGTGTCGCAGAAAGTGTAGGTGTTACGAAACTTTCCTCAATACGGGCTTTTGTGCTTCGTCTTCCGCGGATCAGATCTCCAAACCGCTGTACCATAACACCACCGCCAAGCATATTGGAAAGTCTTGCAATGCTCTCACCGTATCCGTTGCTGTCATGGAACGGCTCTGAGAAATGCTTGGATACCAGAAGGGCAAAGTTTGTATTGTTGGTATGCTTTGCCGGATCTTCGTAGCTGTGACCGTTTACTGTGATGATACCGTTGGTATTTTCATTCACGACAACACCTCGCGGGTTCATGCAGAAGGTACGGACCATATCCTCAAACTTCTCAGTTCTGTAAACGATCTTGCTCTCATAAAGCTCATCTGTCAGACGGCTGAAAACCTCTGCCGGAAGCTCCACACGGACTCCGATGTCCACACGGTTGGAAAGAGTCGGGATCTTAAGCTCTGTACATACCGTCTCCATCCATTTACTTCCGCTTCGTCCTGCGGAGATGATACAGTAAGTTCCCTCGTAACGCTCATCTCCTACAAAAACTGCATAACCGTCTTCAGTTTTTTCTACTTTGTCAACAGATGCGTCAAAATAGAAGTCCACATGGTCTTTCATTTTTTCATAGAGGTTCTGAAGCACCACATAGTTGATATCTGTTCCCAGATGACGGACTGATGCATCCAAAAGATGCAGGCCGTTCTGAAGGCAGAGCTTACGGATCTCGCTGTTTGTGGTAGAATAAAGTTTGGTTCCCTCACCGCCATGCATCAGGTTCAGTTTATCTACATATTCCATCAGCTCTGTAGCTGTATCCTTGCCGATATGCTGGTACAGAGTTCCGCCAAACTGATTGGTGATATTATATTTTCCATCAGAGAAAGCGCCTGCACCGCCAAATCCCTTCATGATCGCACAGGTTTTGCAGTGGATACAGGATTTTACTTTCTTTCCGTCGATGGGACATTTTCTTTTTTCCAGAGGATGACCGGCTTCAAAAACCGCGATCTTTTTCTCCGGATCATTATTCATCAGTTCATAGGCCGCAAAGATTCCACCGGGACCTGCTCCTACGATCAGTACATCATATTTCATAAATAAAAACTCCTTATCTTGTATTGCACATTTTCAGTATTTTGTTTTTGCACAAACCCTGTCTATTCTACAACAAACGTGTTCAAAAGTCACCGTTTTTTTCGGAACCTTCCGATCTTAAGCTTTTTTCCATCTGTTTCCACGGTAATGGCACCGTTTTTCATGGTGTATTCCACCTGACTTCCGGCCGCTTTAAGCCGCTCTACGGTTTCCGGTGACGGATGTCCGTAGGTGTTGGTGGAAGAACAGGAAATGATCGCCACTTCCGGCTTTATTTTCTCAAGAAATGCTTCTGTGGTAGAATAACGGGAACCGTGATGTCCCACCTTCAGACAGTCAACATCCTCAAGCCCCCCGGCTGCCAGAAGCTTTTTCTCCGTATCTGCACCGATATCTCCGGTAAAAAGCATCTGAAAATCTCCAAAAGACAACTCCATCACCATAGCTTCCTCATTCACATCTTTTCCTGTGGCATTTTTCTCCGGCCACAGAACAGAAAAAGATACTTTGCCGCAAGGCAATTCATCCCCTTTTCCTGCTGTCATGACCTTAACTCCGGCTGTTTTTGCTGCCTCTGCAAGCTCCCTCCATGCATCTGGTCTTTCCGCCCAGGCAGGCAGGATCAGATATCCGGCCCGGATGGTTGTAAGACCATTTCCCATATATTCCAGAAGCTCCTTCACACCGTTGATGTGATCCTGATCTGTATGGGAAATAAAAATCCCATCCAGCCAGGAAATCCCCTGACTTTTCAATGCCGGCAAAAGGCAGTATCTTCCAAGATCCGACTGGCTGCTGCTTCCTCCGTCGATCAAAAAATGGTGATCCTCCGGGGTCTCCACAAGAATACCGTCACCTTGTCCTACATCCAGGCAGATCACCTTCAGACTTCCTGCTGGATGATATCCCAGTATCAGGATTCCGACTGCCAGAAAAATACCGGCTGTTATCCGGATAGCATATAGCTTCCAACAACCTGCTTCCGCCCGCTCCTCTGCTAACTCCGTTTCCTCACTGACTGCTTTTTTCTTCCGGAGCTGTTCTTTTATATACTGCCCCATAAACAGAACTGTGATCAAAAAGCCATAATATACCAGGATCTGCCATATTTCCGGCTCCCCTCCGATCCAGGTACTCCATCCTGATCTTCCTGCCAGACTGCAGAGATATTCATAAAAAAGCAGCAGTACCCTTGCCGGCAGGATTACCAGTTTTGCCGCAGGAATACTGAAAATCCCCAGTAGCAGCGCCGCCATTCCTCCAGTCAGTACCAAACCCACGCTTGGAAGCACCAGCAGATTCAGGATAAATCCGGCAATAGAGATTTCTCCGAAAAATTTCAGCATCACCGGCAGCGTTACAAGCTGAAGAGCTACAGGACTTACCAGTGCCTTTGTCCATTTTTTCTCCGCTCCTGCAAGAGCACAGAGCTTTTCCGCAGCGATCCCCATTCCCAGAACACAGCCAAAGGACAGAAGAAATCCACTGTCCAGGAGATAGGCCGGAGATTCCACAAGGATCATCATGGCAGTTACGGAAAGAGCACTCATCATGTCATAGATCCGTCCGGTGATCCTGGCTCCCATGGCGATCAGAAACATAGTTACTGCCCGCATGGTGGAAACACTCCCTCCGGTCATGATCCCATACTGCAGCATCACTCCCAGAGAAAAAATCCCGGCAGGCCAGATCCCCAGTCCAATCTTTTTCAGAAGGTTATAAAGTCCCATTCCCAGAATACTGATATGGAGCCCGCTGATGGCAAGGATATGTATGATCCCGGCCAGCTGATAGCGCATCTGTATTTCCGGATCCAGCTCCTGTTTGTCTCCAAGCGTCATGGCACAAAAAACAGGCGCATCTTTTCCTGCTGCTTCCTTCAGAATCTGCCTGCAGCTTTCTTTTATCTCCAAAAGGAGCTGCCTGTAGCCGGAATACACTGCTGTTTTCTTTTGGAGCACAGCGTTCTTCATAAAATAATAAATATGACGACAGGCATAAAAGTGTTGGCTGTCAAAGCCCCCCGGATTCGCAGGACCTTCCACTCTTTTCAGCGTTCCCTTGACCAGGATCCGCATTCCCGGTTTCAGATCTTCTTCTTTTTTGAGAAATATTCTTACATTTTCAATTGGAAATTTTTTTGACTGATGGATAAGATATGTTTTTTTCAGATAAACAGACTGGGAAAATTCTGTGTTTTCATACTGTTCCACCTCCCCGCAGATTATGGAACCAGGGTGCGCTTCGATCTGCTCCTGCACATTTAACGGAAGGGGATTCCCCTTGATCAGAGGAATCCCCATAAGCTCCAGTACGCCAAGACTCAGCACCATAAGAAAACACAAAAGACACATCGGCCTTTTCGCCATAAATGTTCTCCCGTTTTCTGATATTTTGAAATGTTTTATTTTTTATATTCTTTTTTAGCCTTTGTGTGTGCCAGCAGGCTGTCGTTCCATTCATAGAACTTATAAAGCTGCATATTCTGGCCAAAAGTCACTTCCTTGTTTCCTTCGATGGAAATCTCAACTTTGTCCACATCCGTTGCCGCGATCAGCGTATTTACCACCGAATACACGGCAATCTGTTCCGAAACATCCAGCGCATAATCCTGAAATACGGAATTATAATCCACATAGCAGATTCCGTTTGCTCTCGTCAGGGAAAGTACCTCTGAATTCTCCGGTATTGTAGGATAATGTCCTTTTTCCAGCGGACCTCTTGCAAGCTGCTCCAGAACCACCGTAGCCTTCGGAAGATTTCGTCTGTAGCGGACACTTCTCTGTTCCGCTACCAGTTTATCTCCGTTTTTATTTGTAAAATACAGAGTAAAGGTGTCATAGCTGTACACATCCCCATCGGACCCGGAAAACTCCACAAAGGTGTCGTTGTTCATGGCTCCCACTTCTTCACCCCTGGTATTTGTCAGCGGCTTTTTACCCACATAGATCTCCACAGAATCCACTCCTGGAACCTGTAAAAAGATCTTCACTATACCTGCCCGCACCAGAAGTTCTCTGGTACGTGACATTTTATCATAGGCCTCATTGAATTCTACGTTCAGGACTCCATCCTGTATAGAATAAGAAGAAATCTTTACCCCATCCGGAAAAAGTGAGATTCCGTCTTCCCGGGTCTCACGGTTATTCAGACTCTCGGAAAAATTGCGCAGCATCACTTCTGTTGTTTCCTTCTCCGGAGTATATTTTTCTTCTTTCAGTCTCGTTTCATCGCTGTTGATATAATAAAATCTATACTGCTGTTCTTCGTTTTTATTTCTTCCCGACAAACCTATGAAAGCAACCAGACCAAAAAGAATACAGGCAGCGGCCACACAGATGATCAAAATCGTTTTTTTCATGCTGTACCTCCTAGGACGGGATATAGGACAGCGGGATCTTCACGGTAAATGTGGTTCCCTCGCCCTCTTTGCTGGATACCTTGATGATCCCATGATGCATGGCTATAGAACTTCTTGTAATAGCAAGTCCAAGACCGGTTCCGCCGATCTCTCTGGAATGGGATTTATCCACACGATAAAAACGCTCAAAGATCCGTTCAATGGAATCTTCCGGTATTCCCAGGCCGGAATCTGCAACCGTCACATAGAAATCCTTATGATCCGCATCCAGTGTTACGCGGACCCATCCCTCATCTACATTGTATTTGATACCATTTTCGACCAGGTTACTGATGGCAAGGGTAAATTTCACCTCATCCACATCTGCGGTTACCGGTCGGAACGAATCCAGGATCAGGTCAATCCTTCTCTGATCTGCAATAGGACGGAGACGCTTCAGGATATTCTCCAGCAGCTCATTGATATTCATATTACGGATATTCATATCTGCTGCTTTTTTGTCCATTTTTACCAGGGAGAGCAGATCGGTGATGATCTTGTTCTCTCTGTCAATCTCTTCTGTGATATCAGAAAGAAATTCCTGATACAGTTCCTCCGGAACCCCCTGCTGTCCTACCAGCGAATCCGCCAGAACCTTCATGGAAGTCATAGGTGTCTTCAACTCATGAGACACATTGGATACAAACTCCTGTCTGGATTCATCCAACGTCTTCATTCTGGAAAGCATCTTGTTAAATGCATCTGTGATCAAAGCTGTCTCTGTATAATCCGGTACCGAGATCTCCTCATTCTGATATCCGTCTGTAAGGTCCTCGATTGCTTTCGTTACCCTGGCAAATGGCTTCACCAGGATCGTGGAAAGAATATATCCCAGAAAAATGGCCAGCACTACAATGATACCGATGATCAGAATCCCTTTCTGCTCCAGTTCATGGATGGTTGCTGTCACCTCACTGGAAGATGCCATGATCATCATGGCACCCTGCACCTGTTTTACATCCGGACTTTTTACCGGAACTGCCAGGATCAGCTTCTGGCTGTCAGAGTCATATTGGTAGGCATCTTCTCCTTTAAAACAGTTCAATACTTTCTGGGAAACCAGAGTCCTGCCCTCATCCACGCCATAGGTATCCTTGATGATCCTGAAATCCCTGTCTACAATGAGAATCCTGCCACCATAGCTGTTGGACAGTAATTCCAGCTTGCTGTTCACCGTCTGAGAGCTGGTGTCATTCAGATAATTCTCCTTGATCAGCAGGTCGCACATGATGTCACAGATGTTCTCCATGCTCTGCACACGGTTGGCAATGGCACGATCTTCATAGTTGGCAATGACCATTTCCGTTACGATGACACTCGGTACGATTCCCAGTATGATCAGGATGATCAGAATACGAAAGCGGAGACTTTTGAAAAATTTGCCGTTCTTTTTGAACTTCACAGGTTATGCCTGGAAATAGTAGCCCACACCCCATTTGGTGTGTACATATTTCGGCTCACTGGGATTGGCCTCGATCTTTTCTCTCAGGCGGCGGATATGTACATCTACGGTACGGACATCTCCCGGATATTCATAGCCCCATACGATATTCAGAAGATTTTCTCTGCTGTATACCTTGTTCGGATTGAATACCAGCAGCTCCAGCACATCAAATTCCTTGGCTGTGAGGTTGATCTCTTTTCCGGAGATAAATACGCGGCGTCCTTCGCAGTCCAGCTTCAGTTCTCCGACTTCCACAGTCTTGGCCTTCTCCTGCTTGTCCTGTTTGCTGCCTGCACGGCGGATGATTGCCTTGATGCGGGCTTTGACTTCCAGGATGTTGAAAGGCTTGGTGACATAATCATCAGCTCCGTATTCCAGACCCAGGATCTTATCCATATCTTCTCCTTTTGCTGTAAGCATGATGATCGGAACATTGGAAAATTCACGGATCTGCTGGCATACCTCAAGACCGTCCATTTTTGGAAGCATCAGGTCAAGAAGGATGATATCGTACTCTCCTGCTTTTGCTTTTTCCAGTGCTTCCTCTCCATCATAGGCACAGTCCACTTCCATTCCGTCCTGCTCCAGACTGAAGCGAAGTCCCTTGACAATCAGTTTCTCATCATCTACTACCAATACTTTCCTGCTCATTTAGCGCTCCTTACTTTATTGCTATTTTATCCTTTATCTTCTCATAGGTTCCTTCTTTGATGCCTGGTACATTCATGATATCCTCTGCTGAAGTAAAGGGACCGTTCTCTTCCCTGTAAGCGATGATCGCCAGGGCCTTGGACTCCCCTACACCTGTGAGAGTAGTAAGCTGGGATACATCAGCGGTGTTCAGATCGATCTTCTGCTCTGTGGAAGATGCAGTCTCAGCTTCACCGGAATCCTCTCCGGAGGATTTCTGTCCGCTCGCCGTTTCGGTACTGTTTTCTGCTGTGACTTCCGATCCATCCTGGGTAGCTGCGATCCGCTGGCTGTCCACCTCCGCCTGGGTAGGCACATAAACCTGCTGTCCATCGGAAAGTCCCTTAGCACGGTTGAGATAGCTTGCTGCAGCTTCCGGAAGATATCCTCCGGCCTGCTCGATAGCCTGAAAAACACGGCTGCCATATGGAAGCTCATAGACTCCCGGGCTGGTCACTGCTCCACATATATCTACATAAATGGTCTGAGGGGTGTCTGAGATCTCCGGCAGCTGTTTTTCAACCTCCGGAGCCGGTTCCTCCGCAGACTCATTCTGTTTCTTCTGTGATATATCTGCCGCAGCCCCTGCGGATGCCTTCCCGGATACTTCACTTTCCGTATCCTTCGGTTCTTCCTGCTCTGCATCCATTCCGGATGCTTCCGTACTTTCTTCCTGCACCAGTTCTTTCTCCAGAAATTCTGTTCCGTCATCCTTACAGCCTGTCAGCCCTGCCAGGATCTGTAACAAAAATATGGAAAAAACAAGCCGAACACTTCTGATATGTGATCTTATTTTCATAGGTAGGCGGTTCACTCCTTTCCGCCGATGTGGCGGCAGGTGCCCCGTTACTCATGCAAAACCATACCTTATTTTAACGAAGTATTACAAATATTACAATACTTTTATTTCTATTTCCATTTGAAAATAACCACACCTGCAATACAGATCAGCATTCCCAACAGCTTTCTCCACTGAAAATCTGCTCTTTCCACACCGAAAATCCCCAGCAATTCTATAAGATAAGCCACCGCAAGCTGAGAAATGACAATAAGCATAACCGCCCGCGCAGGCCCCAGACTTCCCATACTCCGGATCACTGTGATAGTGATAAATGCACCGATCACTCCTCCGAGTAAATTATATTTAGCCTCTACCTGCCACAGCATGCCGATACTTTCTCTGCCTGTGAAAAACCATGCTGCCACACAGACCAGAAATGCAGAAAACTGTACCCAGCCGGTTGAAACCCACAGACTGGTCTGTTTTGTTACATTTGTGTTAAATACCCCTTGAATACTCATCAGTGCACCTGAGATCAGTGCTGACAAAAATCCCCACATAAAAATCCCTCCATATATGCTCCATTTCCGATATTACTGCCGGAAAAAGGCGCTGCATACTTCTGCAACGCCTTTACGGTTTCTTATAGTTTATGTTGTTTTTCTGAAATTATTCCGGAAAATATTTTCTGAGATATATCCTTCCAGAAAACGCAATATGCGGCATCTCATAAAAAATGGCTGTTTTCGGACAGATCGGACGATAGAGTGGGTCTGCCACAATGATCCTGGCTGTTTTCAGCTTTTCTTCCATGGCTTCCTCGCCACAGATGGCTTCATCTCCCTTGCGCAAAAGTCCCTCTGTGATCTCCAGCGGACAGAGCAGCTGAACCTTTTTTCCGTATTTCTGCTCTATGACTGCTGCCAGGGATCCCATGGTAACCGGTTCTCCGATGATGGTAATGTCCGGTGCGGAAAAAAATACCTCATCTTTGTCGGGCATTTCCCTGCTTTCTCCTGAAGGGTCAGATACTGCTGACAAACTGTTCCTTCCCTGAAAATAGATTACCTGCTCCGGAGTTACTTTCCACAGTTCCTCCTGTTTCCCTAAGATCTGCCCTCCGCTTTCCTCTGCGGAGTCATCCTTCTTATTTACCCACTCTCCACAGGATCTATCCGCGATCCGCTCAAGTGCATCTGAAATCTCTTCCTCATAGCCTTCCACAGGAGTCCCCACGAGAAATGGCGTACCGAATTTTTCTTTCAGCACATTGGCCGCCGGAATCCCCACAGAGGATACCACAAGGTTTACCGCTGCTTCACCGGCGCGGGACAAAGCTTCCAGCGTATCCCCCATAGCCCAGGTGGAAAGTATCTCCCAACCATAGTTTTTCAGACGTTTTTTCATGGCATCTACTGCAGACTGCGGGCCAAGATCAAGGGGTGTTGCTCCAAGAATATTTAATTTCCTACTTCTCTTCTCTGTAGATCTTTCCGCAGATCCCGTCGGTACTTCTGAACACCTTCCTGTTTTCTCTGCTGCTCCTGTGAAATGTCCGGCGATCTCTGCCAGCGCCAGCCCTGCTCCGTATACATAGTCGTGCATGCCGCTGGTCGGAACCGAAAATACCGGGATTCCGGTTCTTGCCGTAAGTGCACGGGCCAGTCCCTGAAAATCTGTTCCGTTCATAAAGGGGATCGGTGAACTTGCAAGTGCAATAAATTTCGGTTTCAGCTCCTTTTCCGCCTCTTCGATATCCTGAAGAAATTTCTCATCATTTCCCATAATGGCATCGATATCCGTAAGACCTGAGATAAAGATCAGACTGTCCTGGTCGTACCACCGGATCTCATCATGGGTATTATAGGTAGAATTACAGCCGGAGGGATCATGCATCACTGTCATTCCTCCAAGCTCATACAACGCGGAGCAGACACCCGACACGTCTGCCGTGTAGATTGGTATGATCCGATATGCCTGTCTCATATGCAGCTTTCGCACCCCCATCCCTTTCGAACGATCAGATCCTCCGGAGCTTTTTCCTCATTAAATGCCTCCAGCATCAGCTGTGCAGTACGTCTGATCCCGTCAAAGCCCCAGAGCCCGCCGCCCTGTACCATATTGACAAAATTCCGGCTTCCGGTAAACCAGGCTGCTTTTTGTCCGACGGCAAGGATTTTTCCGAAATGCTGCCGTGGCCGCACTCTCATCTCCGGGCGAACAGTCGAAATCAGCCTGAGTTCCGGATAATTCTCCTTCAGCCAGAAAAATACTTCTTTTTCTTCCGGGCTGATACTGTCCAGAAAAACGGACTGTACCTGAAATCCATGGGTAAGGAGAAGCTTTGCAAGTCCCAGAGGTCTTGGATGAAAAAGATAATCCACAGCTATGGGAGTGTCACCGATGATCTGGTGTGCATGGGAAAGAGCCTCCTCGCATTTTCGGATCTCCGTTTTGATATCCAGGCCATTTTTACCGCAGCTATGCTGATCCATCAGCTCCAGCAAATGCTTTTCCTGCGTCTCTATCTCCTCATAGTCAAAGCTTCCGGGCAGGTATAAAAAAGGCCTTCCAAGTCTCTCCGCCTGCTGCTGTACTCCGAATTTTCCTGCCGGATAACAGTTAAGGATCAGGCTTCCCTCTCCCAGGCTCTGATAATCCTCCCAGGTCTTACAGGCCGGTGCTTCCCGGAGACGGATTCCGTTCTTTTTCAGGATCCGGCAGATATCTGCACTCTCATCCAGCACAAAATCACTGCCCAGGACTGTGACACATTCCGGATCTGCTTTCCTCTCCGGTACTGCATCATACATGGCACGGCGCAGCTTCTGATCCGGAGTCGGACCTGTTTTCTGCATGACAGGATCCATAAAGCATCGCATAAAAAAGATCTCCGGAAATCTTTCTTCCAGTTCTCCGTAGATGCGGTCCAGATCACTTCCCAGAAAATGATGAAGACACACGGTAAAAAGCAATACTGCCTTTGGCTTCTCATCCAGCCGGTTCAGAATGTCCGTCACTCCTTCAATGGTTACATCCTCCAGATTTCCGCCCAGAAGATCCTTTTCCTCCACGATCACAAAAGAAAAACGGTCTGCCGCATTCATCTCTGCGGCAGTCAGCACAACGCCACGCATGCAGTTATCCGCACAGACGTAGATCTGCCTTGCTTCCGGAACCAGCATTCCCGTATGTACGATATTCCAGTTTCCATGGACTGGTGAATTAAATTCCAGCCCCGGCTGAAAGGGAACCGGAAAAGAGGCTTCCTTTATAAATATTTCTGTTTTTCCCGAAAGCTCTCTGTTACCAACTCTTTTTAACATGAGCCTTCCTCCCTGCATGCATTCAGGATCTGCTCGGCCAGTGTCCGGTACTCCTCTGCCATCTCACAATCCGGATAAGCTTCCAGAAGAGTTTTTCCTCGATTCTCTGCTTCCAGAACCAGTTCACTTCTGGAAAGCGTTCCCACTACCCGCGTATGAAAATCCTCTGCCAGCTCCCGGACTTTTTCTTCCTCTCCCGGCACGTTCCGTCGGTTCAGGATCACGCCGCCAAGAGATGCATATCCTCTGTTTCTGAAATTATCCACTGCCATGGCAATATTTGCCCCTGCATGGATGGCCATGTTTTCTCCGGAGGTGATGATAAATACCTTATCTGCATACCCCTTTCGCATGGGCATGGAAAATCCACCGCAGACAACATCTCCCAGTACGTCATAAAAAACAATGTCCGGTTTATAGGTCTCATAGGCTCCGTTTTCCTTAAGCTTCTCAAGAGCAGTAATGATACCTCTTCCCGCACATCCAAGCCCTGGTGCAGGACCGCCGGCTTCCACACAGACTACACCCCCATATCCGATCTGCACCATATCCGTAAGCTTCAGCTCCTGGCGTTTTTCGTTATACAGCTCCAGCACAGTGGGAACTTTTTTTCCATGCCTGAGAAGGATCGTGGAATCTGCCTTGGGATCACAGCCGATCTGCATCACTTTCATTCCCTTTTCCGCAAGGGCAGCTGCCACATTGGAAACCGTAGTAGATTTTCCGATGCCGCCCTTTCCGTATACCGCAACTTTTATCATTTTCTGTCCTCCGCTTTTGTGATCACATTGGAATATGCCGTTTTGGCGGAAACTCCACTGAGGTGGCCGATCTTTCCGGATAAGGAGCTGATCACATCCTGTGGTGCATCAATGGCAATACTGATGATATTGATGCCTTTTTCCCGGTAAGGGATACCCATTCTCCCGATAATATATTTTCCCGCTTCATGAAGAAAACGGTTGATATCATCGATCACGTCATTGTTTTCCACAATGATCGAGATCAATGCCACTCTTGTCTCCATAAGATCTGACTCTCCTTTCCGATATTATCAGCAGATCCTCGGCAGAAGCTCTCCTCCCGGCTGCGGAAGAAGTGCCTGCGTTCCGATCTCCGTAGTCATGACAACCTTTCCTGGCTGGTCTTCCGTAACTTCACCGATAATGGCTGCGTCCCTGGAATAAGGACATTTACGCAGTGCTTCCACGATCCTTCCTGCCTCTTCCTTTGGTGCCATGATCACCATTCGTCCCTCACATGCCAGATAAAGCGGCTCCAGGCCAAGCATGCCGCAGACACCCTTTACCTCCGGAGCTACCGGAATAGCTGCTGCATCCAGGCGCATCCCTACGTTACTCTGTCCTGCGATCTCGTAAAGAACCGTTCCGACACCACCTCTTGTGGCATCACGGATCACATGAATGTTATGGGTGGCATCCAGCACCTCTTTTACAGCTCCCCACAGCGGTGCGCAGTCACTTGTCACATCTGCGTCAATGCCGAAATCCTCTCTTGCCAGAAGAATGGTGCATCCATGTCTTCCCACATCACCGGTTACAATAATGGCATCTCCCGGTTTTGCCAGCTCGCCGCCTACCTGAACGCCCTCCTGGATCTCACCCATTCCGGTTGTTGTGATAAACACACCGTCAACCTGACCTTTTCCTGCCACCTTAGTGTCTCCGGAAACAATACGCACTCCGGCTTCTTTTGCTGTTTTTTCCATGGCTGCGGCGATCTCCTCCAGCTTCTCCATGGGAAAACCCTCCTCAATGACAAAAGCGCAGGTAAGATACATCGGTTTTGCTCCCATACAGGCAAGGTCATTAACGGTTCCGCAGATGGAAAGCTTGCCGATATTTCCCCCCGGAAAAAATGCCGGAGAAACAATAAATCCATCGGTGGATACTGCCATTTTTCCTGCAGGCGGAACCAGCACGGCCGCATCATCGGCTGTGAGATCCGGGTTTGCAAAATGCGCTTTGAATACTTCATCGATCAGTTCTGAGGTCTGACGGCCTCCGGCACCGTGTGCCATGGTCACTGTTTTATTTTCCATAATATTATCTTCTTTCTATGCTGGGTCAAAGGAATTTCATATCGGTTTCATCCTGTCAGATCTTCCAGATACGATCCTTCGTTTGTACTATATGTAATGTATCATATTTCGCAGTCCATTAAAGCGGACATCAGTTTCCGTACATAAAATATGCGGAACATGCTCCTTCATTGGATACCATACAGGCACCTACCGGATGCTGCGGGGTACAGACCTTTCCGAATACCTTACAATCTGATGGCCTGCATTTTCCCTGAAGCACATCCCCACAGCGACAGGCCGGATTTGGCCTGCCCTGGATCGGCGGCACTGCATATTTTTTTCTGGCATCAAAGGCTTCCCACTCCTTCCGGAGCACCAGCCCGGACCCCGGGATCACACCCAGACCGCGCCATTCAGAATCGCAGGGCTCCATCAGTTCATCGATCAGTTTCTGTGCCTCCGGGCTTCCCTCACTTTTTACCACACGGGGATAGCAATTCACAAAGAACGGTTTTCCTTCCTGAAAACGTACCAGTGCAACAGCCAGTGCCGTAAGCAGCTCCTTCGCTGTAAAGCCTGCCACCACACCACTGATGCCTTCCTCTGCCAGATGCTCACAGAGCGCAGTTCCTGTGATCGCATTGACATGTCCGGGATAAAGGAACACATCCGCACTGCCCTTTAATGCCTGATAAGCCTGGGGCATGGTCTTGTTTGCCACAAGGAGCGAATAATTGGAAAGTCCGTCCTCTCCGGCCTTTTTCACGGAAAGACAGCCGGCAGGCGTGGTGGTCTCAAAGCCAACGGAAAGAAATACCACCTGCTCTTTTGGATGCTCTTTCGCATATTTTTCTGCATCTGCCGGTGAATAGACGATCCGTATCCTGGCGCCTTCTGCCCTGGCATCTGCAAGGCTTTTCTTTGTTCCCGGTACGCGGACAAGATCACCGAATGTGCAGATCGTCACCTGTTTTTCCAGAGCAAGATAAACGGCCTCGTCAATAAACCCTACCGGTGTTACACAGACCGGACATCCCGGTCCTGAGATCAGCTCCACCTGCGGCGGCAGAAGCCTGCGGATCCCCAGACGGAAGATCTCGTGGGTATGTGTTCCGCAGACCTCCATGATCCGCACCGGCGGCCCCTGATATCCTTCTATGATCTCTCTTGCTGTTTTTTTCCTCTCTTCCATCACAGCAGTTCCTCCATCAGCTGGTCTGTCCCTTCCTCGTCATCATCGGTGATCTTTGCAATGGCAACACCTGCATGCACCATCACATAATCCCCCGGCTCCAGGTCTCCCAAGAGCTGAGCGGAAACCTCTCTCTTTGCGCCGCCTGCATCCACCACTGCTGTTCCGTCACTGATCTTTACTACTTTTGCTGATAATCCTACACACATATCTGTGCCTCCCATCCTGCATTTCTGCTGTATACTCCATGCGTTATCATAAAACATTTTTGATCCGTATCTGCATGATCTCGTCTATATTTATCTGTATCGCTGCACATAAGCCATCCCATACACCGCCTGTCCCAGTGCGATCCCTCCGTCATTCGGCGGGATCAGGCTGTGCTTCAGAACTTTAAACCCCATTTCCGTAAGGCCGTCATCTACCAGCTCCAGAAGCAGCCGGTTCTGAAAGACACCGCCACTTAATGCCACTTTCCGGATTCCGGTCTGCCGCTCTGCTTCCTCACAGGCTGCAAGGATCTCATCTGCCAGTGCCCGGTGAAATCCATAAGCCAGCTTCCCGGGATCCTCTCCTGCAAGCCTTGCCCGGACCAGATATGCAACGATCTCACCTGTATTTAAAATAAATTTTCGTTCATCTTCAGACGCTTCTGAGATGCCTGTGCTTTCCGGAATGTCTTCCTTTTCTGACATCCGTATCTTCAGATTTTCTTCCGGATTTTTCTTCTGCATCTCCCGCTGCTTTCTCCAGGCCTCCGCCGCAAATTCCAGTGCTGTGGACGCTTCTCCCTCAAAGGTAGACGCTCTCCGGATCCCCAGGATCGCACTGACTCCGTCAAAAAGTCTTCCTGCACTGGTGGAAGTCACGGCATTGATCTTCCGCTGTGCCATAGTCACCAGTACCTTTGCTTCCTGATCTGTGCAAAGTCCCAGTTTACGGACAGTATCCAGGGTTTTTTCCAGATTTCCCGTATTCTGCCAGATCAGGGAAACGGCGATCCGCCAGCCTTCTTTTGCGGAAATATCTCCGCCAACCTGGACAAAGGGTTCTATACTTCCAAGCCTTGTAAATCCCTGACAGTCTGCAACCAGGAGCTCTCCGCCCCAGATGGTTCCATCGGTTCCATAGCCTGTTCCGTCAAAGGAAACCCCTATCACCTTTTCTTCGCAGTCATTTTCTGCCATGCAGGATAAAATGTGTGCATAATGATGCTGCACCCTCAGAACCGGAAGCCCTAGCTCCTCTGCCACCACTGTGGAATTATATTTAGGGTGAAGATCACAGACCACTACCTCCGGCTGCACCTCCAGAAGTGTTTCCAGCCGCCCGATCGTTTCCTTCAGGGCTTTTACCGTTCGAAGATCCTCAAGATCTCCCACATAAGGGGAAGGATAAAAACGGTTATCCACACCAATGCAGAAGGTGTTCTTAAGTTCTCCACCTGCTGCGATCACATGGCCCTTCCAGGGTGTGGAGACCATAAACGGAAGAGGCGCATACCCGCGGGAACGGCGGATCATATAGGGTTCACCCTTATAGAAATCCATCACCGAATCGTCGGCCCGGATACGTATCTTCCTGTTGTGGGAAAGAATGCAGTCACAGAGATGGGAAAGCTCCTCTGCCGCCTCCTCATCATCTCTGCAGATCGGCGCCCCGGAAGTATTTCCGCTGGTCATTACCAGAAGCCCGGGCATCCGGATCCCATCATCGTAATGAAAAAGAAGCAGCTGAACCGGTGCATAGGGAAGCATGACACCCACCTTGGGATTCCCGGGTGCAATGCTCTCACAAAGCCTCGTTTCTCCCGGCAGCTTATCCAACAGCAGGATCGGCTTTTGATGACCGGTAAGGATCTTCTCCTGTTCCTCGCTGACCTTACAGATCTTCTTCACAGCTTCCATATCCTGTGCCATCACTGCAAAAGGCTTCACCGGACGCCGTTTCCGCTGCCGCAGCCGCTGTACAGCCTCCTCACTGGTAGCATCACAGCAAAGGTGAAAACCACCGATCCCTTTGATGGCCACGATCCCGCCGGAAGCAATGATCTTCCTTGTATAAGTGATAGCCTCCCGTCCCCGTTCCTCTCTTCCCGCCAGGTATACCTCAGGGCCGCAGTCATTGCAGCACACCGGCTGGGCATCATAGCGTCTGGTATCCGGATTATGGTACTCATCCGCACAGGAGGGACACATGGGAAATTCCTTCATACTGGTCCGTTCACGGTCATAAGGAAGCGAATCCAGGATCGTCAGTCTGGGACCGCAGCAGGTACAGTTGATAAAGGGATGCAGATACCGCCTGTTTTCCGGATCAAACATCTCCGCCTTACATTCATCGCAGATCGCGATATCCGGGGAGACAAAGATCTCCCCCTTTGTCTTCTCACTTTCGATGATATCAAACTGTGTAAATTTCTCCGGCTCCTCCACCGGTTCTTCAAGAAGCTTCAGGATAGCTGCACGCTTCGGTGGCTTATTCCCGATATCTGCGATAAAGGCATCCACATCCTGCTGCTTACCCTGAGCAAAAATCTCCACATAGGGTCCTTTATTGGACACACTGCCACGGATTCCTCTTGCCATAGCATGACGACTCACCGTAGGGCGAAATCCCACTCCCTGTACGATCCCGTAAACACGGATCATTTTCGTAATTTCCCGCTCCATATGTTTCTCCATTCCCTGCAGCTGTTTCCACTGATCCGGCTGCAGCATGCATGTAACTTTATATCCTGCCCTTATGGTCTACCTGCATTTTCCGGATACTGCAAAATGCACTGTATCCACAAACACGCCTGAAAAAGCCTTTGTCATCCGCTTCATACATGGATCTGCAAAGATCACGTCATATCCGCCCTTCTCTGCCAGTTCCATGTAATCTTCCTCATCCCTTAATGACACATCGCCCTCCTCCAGGAGATCTTTTTCCATGGAAAACCAGCTTGCCACGGTGATCTCTCCGTCCGCACCACGTTTCCGTAGCTCCTCTCTTATGGAACCGGCCATCACCTGCTGCTGCACGATGAGAATCTTTTTTCCTGTATAATCCATATCAGGAATCAGCTCTTCCGCCAGAGGATATCCCACCTCATAAGGTGTTCCGAAGGTTTTCTCCAGATATCTGGCACATTCCAGTGCCGCAGGAGAAACCACGATATTTTTTTCCGCAGAGGAGGCTTTTTTTACCTCATCAAGCCCGTCTCCCATTCCATAGCAGACTGCTCTCTGTCCTCTGGTACGGAATTTTTCACGGATCTTGTCTGCTGCTTTCAGGTCACTGACATCCTGAGGTGTCATTCCGAGAACTCCTGTCTTACCAGCCTCCACAGGCTGCTTTTCCCGGGCAAAGGCTTTAAAAAGCTCCAGATAAGCCTTCCGCTCTCCCGCATCATAAAGCTCCATTCCGTTGGTATTTACTGCAAGCACCGGAAGATCTGTTTTCTTCTCGCACATCCGCCGCAGTGCCTGATGATCCGTTCCGATCACAGCAGGTACCGGTGTTCCGATAATGGCTGCAAAGCCTGCCTCCACCTTTTCTGCTACATCCACAAGCTTGGCAACCAGGCGGTCATCCCGTCCCAGGATGGCATCCATATCCCGAAGTCCTGCGCTGAATACCGCACTTTTCTGTTCAAACCATCTTGGTTCATCAAAGCCGCAGACATTTCCCGCACATCCTCCTGCATCACAGATCACGATGATCCCGCCAAGCTCATACAGCACTGACACAGCTCCGGACTGATCCGGTGCAAAGGGTGTCAGATATTTCCGAAGTCCTCTCATACCTTTTCTCCCTTCTGCAAAACTTTCTCTGTCAGTGTCTCAAACAGCCTGCGTACCCCTGCATAGCCATAGGGCTGCCGGTCCTGATTCCACACGGCATTTGGCTGATCCCGGTGATAATATCCTGCATCCTTTCCTATAGTAAGGTTCACTCCGCTCCCGGACGGATCGTAATACAGCATGGTGGGTTCCATATTGGAAAAAACCTTTGTATCCGGACTCAATTCCGCAAGATGCCGTATGTATACAAAATTCTCGGCTGTGATAGTTCCGTAGATCTCCGGCACCCGGAAACCATACCGCACCAGGGCAAGGGCCAGCTCAAAGGGATCTCCATTCATGCACTCCCCTACTGCAAAGGACGCATCCGGACAGACCTCCCGGAATCGCTCCACAGCCTCTTCTGCTGCTTTTTTATACACTTCCTGATCAAAAGAGACTCCAAGAACCTGTCCCAAGGCACGATACTGATTTTCGATCTTATCTGTCTGGTAGAGCCTCCGAAGCTCAATAAAAGGAATCTTCAGCCGGTCATGAAAATCCTCCGCTGCAAACCTTGCTTCCGGATGAAGCACCAGATTAAAATTGGCCTGTGACATGGTCTGATATTCTTCATAATCCTTACATCTTGAGATTTCATGGATGGTCTTTACGCCTGCCTGCTGCAGCAGCTCATACATCTCGCAGTCATCAACCAGCGGCGAAAAAAATCCCAGAAGATTGACCACATTTCCCTTTTTCTTCTGTGGCTCAAGGAGGGAGTATAAGGACTGGCGCACATGGACCATAGGCGGCTTTCTGCCCTCACGTGTCAGTGCGTACATGTAACAGGGACGCACCGGAATATCCACCTTTTCCTCTGCCTTCCGGCAGACACGTTCCATATCCGTTCCCAGAAGTGCATCCACACAGGTGATACAGATCATCACCACAGACGGCTTCTTCTCACAGCAGTCGCAGATCTCTTTTACCGCTTTCGGGATCTTTTTCAGGTGACGGCCTGTAACAATATCCGTCTCGTCCATCATCAGATAAAAAAATCGATCATTGTACTCCGGCATGGAGCTGATAAGAGAAGTATTTCTTCCGCAGCATCCCGGTGCCACGATCAGCATAATGGAATCCGGCACTGCAAGCCCGGCTCTTTTTACGCCAAAGCCCTCCGCTCCCGGAGAGTTAAATGCCAGAGTTGCCGGAGAGCTATAGATCAGATGCTTCCCGGAGATCATCTGCGGAGGGATCGTTTCCAGCCCGCCCCGGGCCAGTTCTTCTGCAGTTGCAAAATATGCTTCCTTTTTCATATATCCTCCTTCTCCGTTTCTTCACTTTCCAATAGCTTCCTGGCCAGTGCAAAAAATTTCTCACTGATCTCAGAATTCTCATCTCCCTCGATCACCGTTTTGCCCTGATCCTCCCATCGGATGATCTCGTCACTTCTCGGGATCTCACCCACGACCGGAATATTATTTTTTTCTGCAAAAGCATTTACTTTTTCCGTTTCATTCTCCACATTCCTGTGATTCAGCACGATCCCGAAGATCCTCGCATAGCTTCGATCCTCAAAATTCCGCACAGCACTGGAAATATTATTGGCTGCATAGAGTGCCATTTTCTCTCCGGATGTGACAATGAGTACTTTTTCCGCATAGCCCTCCCGGATCGGTGCCGCAAAACCGCCGCATACTACATCTCCAAGAACATCGTAAAGCACTACATCCGGCTTCCAGGTCTCAAAAAGCTTCAGATCCTCCAGAAGCTGAAAGGTTGCGATGATACCTCTGCCTGCACAGCCAAGTCCCGGCGTGGGGCCGCCGGTCTCAATGCAGAGGACTCCACCAAAACCCTCCTTTGAAATATCCTCCAGCTTTTCCGGCTCCTCATCCTCTTCCCGCATATAATTCATTACCGGCCGCAGAGGTTCTCCCCCAAGAAGATTGATGGTGGAATCCGCCTTGGGATCACAACCGATCTGGATCACTCTCTTCCCCATGGCTGCAAAAGCCGCCGCCAGGTTGGACGTCACTGTAGACTTTCCGATACCGCCCTTTCCGTATACTGCTACCTTCAGCATAAAATCCTCCCTAATTCATTCTGTCCGCTCCCGCAGGTATTTTTCATAAAAAAAGCTCTTTCACGCACAAGGTGAAAGAGTCCCGTATTCCGCTCACAAAACAAAGTCAAACGGATATTCGCGATCCGCATTTGCTGCTTGTTCATAACCGAATAACGGCTTCGCAGCTGATTCGGTTAAGCTGTGCCGGATGAACAACGATTCCTGCTCGGATATTCCTTGCCGTCAAAGTCTGTCTCCTGCTGTATTTTGTTTTAATGCCTCATCCGGATAGAAAGAAAATATTTCGTTCCGTCTGAATTTTTCTGTTTTTATTATACAATGGTGTACATTAGTGAGTCAATTGCAACTCTGACTTTTTATACAAAAAAAGGCCCCAAGGCGAAATATTTTTAAGCATTTCGCCGAGAAGTCTTTTCTCTGATCTGCCGGCTCAGAAGCCGCGGCAAAGTTATTCTTATGATAAAGCTTTACTGGATAGAAACTACGTGATATCCTCTGTCTTCCACTACCTTCTTAAGCTCTTCGTTGGAGATCTCTCTGTCGTAGGAAACCACTGCCTCACCTTTTTTCAGGCTTACTTTTGCTGCCGCACCGTCAATGCGGTTGATCGCTCTTGTGACGCTGGCCACACAGTTCTCACAGTGCATGCCTGTGATCTTCATGGTTTTCTCACCCAGCTTGGTTCCATCCAGCTTCTTCTTCGGGATCTCCGGCTTGCTGCCGCCTCCGCAGCAGGCGCCTTCGCCCTTCAGATGTTTATATGCGCCTTTTCCGGCAAACAGCATAATGATGATAACAACGATGACAACAATTGCATTTGCCATGATTTCTTTCCCTCCTGGTTACTTATGCATTCCACTGCAGCCGGAGCAGCCGGAACAATGACCGGAGCAGCTGCCGCCACAGCCTCCTGTACGTGTGTTACCGGCACAGCCGACACAGCTGAGCCCCTGTTTCTTTCTTGAATAGAGATAACTGATCACAAATACGCCATATGCGGTCACCAGTGCCAGTACAATAATATCCGCTATCATACTCATATCTGTCACCCTTTCTTTCGCTGTACAGCCTGTGAACTGCTGCCAGCCTCTGATGAATACTTTTGTAAAAAAACTTCCATATTTCTTCAGGCTTATTATAGCACAGAAGACCAGGTATTTACATCCCCGGTCTCCTGCATTTCTTATCATTTCAGCTGTTCTTACAGCATCATTTCAAAGCTATCATATGTACCGGATCGTTACTGTATGACCGGTTTTCAATTACTCTGCTGCCTGTACAGATCTCTTTGTAACATCGTTCTGGTTCTTGTACGGATCTGGTCTGAACAGAAGGAAGAGCAGGATCGCTGCAAGGATCAGCGCTACGATCGTTCCAATTCCGAAGGAACCGGCACCTGTAACAACAAGACCGATCTGGTATACACAAAGTGTTACAACATAAGCAAAAATGTTCTGGAAGAGAATTGCAAACCAGAACCATTTTCTGGACTGCATCTCATGTGCCATTGTAGAAATAGCTGCAAGGCACGGAGAATCAAGCAGGTTGAACAGCAGGAAAGAAAATGCTGCTACTGCTGTCGGGAACCATGCTTTGATCGCTGCACCAACGATCATGGTATCCTCTGCATCATCACCAGCTACGTTTGCAAGAACACCCATTGTACTTACGATGGACTCTTTTGCGGAGAATCCAGAGATGGAGGCTGCAACCGGCTGCCATTTGCCAAATCCAAGAGGAGCAAAGATCGGAGCAAGGATACCGCCAAGGATAGCCATGATACTGTCATTGCTGTCCTCAACAAATCCGATTCCGCTTCCTGTATTTCCGATACTGGAAAGGATCCACATGATAACGGTTGCAAGGAAAAGAATGGTACCGGCTTTGATGATGAAGCCTTTCAGTCTCTCCCAAACATGAAGCAGAACTGTCTTTACAGACGGAATGTGATACTGTGGAAGCTCCATTACGAACGGAGCAGGTTTACCGGAGAAAGGTTTTGTTTTCTTCAGGATGATCGCAGCTACAAGAACTGCTACAACACCGATGAAGTACATCAGTGGTGTGATGAAACCAGCAGCTACATAGTCACCGGTTGCATAAGCGGTCATGATACCACCCATAAGGGCGATAACAGGAAGCTTGGCACCACATGGGATAAATGTCGCTGTCATGATCGTCAGACGACGGTCATTATCTGCCTCAATCGTTTTGGAAGCCATGATTCCAGGGATTCCACAGCCGGAGGAGATAAGAAGCGGGATAAAGCTCTTTCCGGAAAGTCCGAAATGACGGAATACACGGTCCATGACGAATGCGATACGAACCATGTAACCGCAGTCCTCAAGGATGGAAAGGAACAGGAACAGGATTGCCATCTGCGGAACGAATCCAAGCACTGCACCAAGACCACCGATGATACCATCTGATACAAGGCTTACCAGCCAATCCGCAACGCCGGCATTGCCGAGTCCATCCGATACAACACCCTGGATGGTTCCCACAAAGCTGTCGTTCGTCCAGTCTGTTACCATGGTACCAACTGTTGTTACCGATACATAATAAACGATAAACATGGTAAGGATAAAGATCGGAAGACCGAGAATACGGTTTGTTACGATACGGTCGATCTTATCGGAAACTGTCATCTTATTTCCGCTTCTCTTAACGTTTGCAGAAACAACCTTCTGGATGTACTGATATCTTCCATCCGTTACGATACTCTCTGTATCATCATCCTCTGCCTTCTCAAGGCCAGAAGCAATCTCCTCGATCCTGGACTGTGCAGAAGCCGGAAGGTTCAGACCTTCTTTTACCTTGCTGTCTCTCTCAAGAAGCTTTACTGCATACCATCTCTTGTTCTCCTCAGCGATGTTTGCAGGAACAAATCCCTCGATCTCATTTACAGCTTTTTCTACTGCTTTCGGAAATTCCATCTGCTTCGATGGTACTCTGTGCTGGTTCGCACATTTGATTGCCTCATCAACAACCTCTTTAAGGCCTGTTCCTTTAAGAGCAGAGGTCTCAACGATCGGGCATCCAAGCGCGGAGCTTAAGCCTTTTACATTGATATGGATGTTGTTCTTTTTCAGAAGATCCACCATATTAAGAGCGATAACAACCGGGATACCGATCTCAAGAAGCTGGGTTGCAAGATACAGGTTTCTCTCGATGTTTGTTGCATCCACAAGATCGATGATCACATCCGGTTTCTCTTTCAGAAGATAATCACGGCTGACAACCTCCTCAAGTGTATACGGGGAAAGTGAATAGATACCCGGAAGGTCTGTTACCGTTACATCCTTCTGGTTTTTCAGCTTACCCTCTTTTTTCTCTACAGTAACACCTGGCCAGTTACCAACGTACTGGTTTGCGCCTGTAAGAGCATTGAACATTGTAGTCTTACCACAGTTCGGGTTTCCGGCAAGAGCTATTGTTACAGACATTTTGCATCCTCCTTTTTTCAGGTCAGAGCCTGACGCTCTGTCATTTTTCGAAGCTTATTTACTTTACTTCCACACATGCTGCGTCATGCTTACGCAGGGAAAGCTCATAACCTCTGATGGTGATCTCAACCGGATCTCCAAGAGGAGCTACCTTTCGGATATAAACCTCGCTGCCTTTTGTGATTCCCATATCCATGATACGGCGCTTGTAAGCCGGGTCGCCGGTGATCTTGGAAACAACTACTGTAGAACCTACTGCTGCATCACGTAAAGTCATTTCTCTTTTCCTCCCTGTTCATATTCCAATTCCTAATCTATCCTCAACTGCGCCTTCCGCAGTTTGGGGCAAATCCACTACCGGTCACTGCCGCACAGTCCGGTCACACCATAATGTGTCTGGCCATTTCCTTATTGACTGCTACTCTGGAATCCTTGACATTTACGATCAGGTTTCCTCCGATCGAAGATACAACCGTGATTTCCGTTCCCGCTACAAATCCAAGATTTGCCAGAAAACGTCTTGTCTCTTCATTTCCACCGACTCTTTTAATCGTATTGGTTTCACCTATATTGGCCATTGTAAGTGGCATATTCGCACGCTTCTTTCTATGTATAATTTTTGCAGATTATTCTTTAATAAATGAGATTGAAAATCATCAACAGTTGAGATTGATAA
>SKFA01000243.1_pt2 | contig 37935 bp, 26 predicted proteins | sample 4820291 | NCBI WGS metagenome assembly SKFA01 (sample SAMN11008795, study PRJNA524170) | human gut metagenome | isolation source: fecal sample from pouch patient p30 | place: Israel: Tel-Aviv | reverse complement strand
ACAACAATGAGCCTCATCGGGCTTCATCTCCTTGTTGTTTGGGAACGGTGGTAAAAACGCGCCAGCCGGGGGCGCCGGCGCGTGGCCCGGCGGTAAAGGTGCCGCCAAGCGCCTCGACGCGCTCGCGCATGGAGCCGAGCCCCATGCCTTCCGCGACGCCGCGACCGCTCGCCCGGATCCCACCCTCGCCATCGTCGGTAACGATGAGCTGGTAAAACGACGGATGTTCCATGCATCGCACAGTAACGTTCTGAGCACGGGCGTGGCGCATGGTGTTTGAGAGCGCCTCGCGCAGGATTGCCGCAAAGCAGTTGGCGACGTTGGCGGGTGCATGCTCGGCCAAAACCTCAAGCTCAATCTGCGGCCCGCCATCTGAGCGCGCGCCCTCCACGATGCGCTCGAGCTGTACGGAGAGATTCGCCGCGTTGTCGTTGAGCGCGTGGACACTGGTGCGCACGAGCTGAAGAGCTTCGTCCACGGTGCGCTTGACGTCGGCGAAGTCGGCGGCGACGCCGGGCTCGTTGGCGTGGACCACGCGTAGGGCCTCGGTTTGCAGCGAGGCGCGCGTAAGCTGGTGCCCCACATTATCGTGGATCTCGCGCGCGATGCGGGCGCGTTCGGCGAGCGTCGCGAGCTCGATTTCGTAGTCCTGGCGGTCGGCAAGGTCGCGGTTGCGCGCCTCGAGCGCGAGGGCTCGTTCCTGCAGCTCGTCGCGGGTGCGACGCATGCGTTCCTGCTCGCGCTCCAGCTGGGCGGTGCGCAGCGACAGTAAGGTGGCGGCGGTCGAAAGGATGGCGGTCAATAGGAGCGTTCGGGTGGTGAGCGCGCCGGCGCGAAGGCTCCCGACGAGTGCGAAGGCAAAGGCGATGCCAATTCCCAGCGCGGGCCAGGCGTGCTCGCGGCGCACGCGTCGCGCGATGTCATAGAAGGCGAGGGGCGCAAACGGCATAAGCGACGGCGCAAAGACGGCTACGATGACGTAGGCGTAGCTACCGGCCTCGCTGACGTGACGGGTGCGTTCGCCTTGCGCGACTTCGGCCAAGGCGGCGATGATGACGCCAATGCAAAACGCGGCGACCAAGCGAGCATCCACAGCAAGGCCTAAGGCGGCCGCGATGCAGCACGCCAGCACGATCGATTTGTCGAATAGCCTGTTCATACGGGTATTGTACGCGAAGCCGCGCACGGGGGAGGCGCCACCAGGAGTAACCGTGGCATTCCTCCTGCGCAGCGAAACGGCGTCGATCGCTCGCGCGAGCAGGGCTTTGGCTCCGCCCCGTCGCACTCGTGACAAAGCTCACTGGTACGCGTCACTCGCTCCTGCGATGATGCAATCGTACCGGGCCGCGATCAACAGAAGGGCCGACTCATGACTGACATCGTCCACGTCGAAAACCTCGTCAAGCGCTATGACGATCTTATTGCGCTCGACCACTTTAACCTGAACATCGCCCCTGGCGAGATCTTTGGCCTGCTCGGCCCCAACGGCTCGGGCAAGACCACGTCCATCAACTGCATCCTGCAGCTGCTCGCCTACGACAAAGGCATCATCGAGCTGTTCGGCGAGCCCATGACGCCCACCCGCTACGACCTCAAGCGCCGCATCGGCGTGGTGCCGCAGCAGGTGGCGGTATTCGATGAGCTTACGGTGCGCGAGAACATCGACTATTTCTGCAGCCTTTACGTCAACGACCGCAAGTGCCGCCGCGCGCTGGTGGACGAGGCGATTGACTTTGTCGGGCTGGGCGACTTTGCCAAGTTTCGCCCCGGCAAGCTCTCGGGCGGCCTGGCGCGTCGCCTCAACATCGCCTGCGGCATCGCGCACAAGCCCGAGCTCATCTTCTTTGACGAGCCCACGGTGGCGGTCGACCCACAGAGCCGCAATGCCATCCTGGAGGGCATCTGCCGCCTGCGCGACGAGGGCGCCACGGTGGTGTATACCAGCCATTATATGGAGGAAGTCGAGCAGATCTGCAGCCGCATCATGATCATGGACGGCGGGCGCGTGCTGGCGCAGGGCACCAACGACGAGCTCAAGCGCATGATTCAGATGGGCGAGAAGATCGTGATCGAGGTCGGCGAGGTGCCGAGCGCGGCGCTCGGTGCCGTCGCGAGCCTGCCACATGTCCTGGACCTGTCGGCGACGGCGGGCCAGCTCACGTTTTCGTGCGAGGCGAGCCCGCATAACCTGACGGACATTCTCGATGCGCTGCGCTCGCATGACGTGGCGCTTGGCCGCATTTATTCCGAGCCGCCGACTCTCAACGACGTGTTCCTCGAGATCACCGGCCGCGAGCTGCGCGACTAGGGGGCAGCCATGTTCAACACCATTATTATCACGGTCAAGACGCTGCTGCGCCGGCCGAGCACGTGGGTTTGGGGTGCTCTCTTTCCCATCGCGCTTTCCACGATGTTCATGTTTATGTTTGCGAACCTCAGTTCCGACGGCACGGTCGACCCGGTGCCGGTGGCCGTCGTGGCGGATGAGGCTTGGGACGCCTCGACCTTTAAGGATGTGGCGACGTCGCTTGCCAAGGAGGGCGACGACCAGCTGCTCGAGATCCACGAGTGCGACGACGCAGCCGATGCGAACCGTGCGCTCAAGGCCGGCGAAGTCGCGGGCATCTACACGGTCGATGCCGCGGGCACGCCCAAGCTCACGCTGCTTTCGAGCTACGACGGCTCGCGTGCCTCGTCGGTGCTCACCGACCGCAGCATCCTTGAGACGGTGGCAAGCTCGTATACGCAAAATGCCGAGCTCATGTCCCAGATTGCCCAAGACAACCCGGCGGCGCTCGCCGACCCGGAGGCGGTTGCGCGCGCCCTGTCGCTCGAGGGCGGCACCCGCCGCGTGAGCCTGACACGCACCACGCCCGATGGCACGGTCATCTACTATTACGCGCTCTTTGGCCTGGTCGCGATGATGTCTGCCGAGTTTGCCGCCTTGAGCGTCGTCGACCTGCAGCCCAATCTGTCGGGCCTTGGCGCGCGTCGCTGCGTGGGCGGTCTTTCCAAGACGGCGTCGCTGGCCGGTATCTTTGTGGGCTCGTGGCTGGTTTCCTTTGTCTCGATGACGATCGCGATTGGCTACGTGCGTCTAGTCGTTGGCGTCGACTTTGGCGGGCGCGAGGGGCTGTGTCTGGTGGGCGGCGCCGTGTCCGCGCTTGCCGCCACGGGCCTGGGGCTCTTTGTGGGCACGCTTCCCGTTAAGGGCGGCAAGGCGTCCAAGTCGGGCATCCTCACGGGCTTTGCCACCACGTGCGCCTTGTTCGCCGGCCTCTACGGCGAGCCGGCGATGGCGCTTGCCGACGACGTTGCCCGCGCCTGCCCGGCCGAGTGCTGGCTCAACCCCGTCAAGCTCATCTGCGACATGTTCAACCGCCTGTATTTCTTTGAGGACCTGGGCCCCTTTGCCGTTCGCGCCGGCGCGCTCGTCCTGATGGCGCTGCTGTTCGTTGCCGCCGCCACGCTAATCTTTGGAAGGAGCCGCTATGAGCACCTTTAAGACCGCGCTTCGCATGGCGCTGGCGCACCCGTTCTACCTGCTCATCTATACGGTGTTCATCTCACTCATGGGCGTATTCATCGCGGCATCGGTGAGCTGGAACTCGTCGCAGCTCACCGAGTACAAGCCCTACGACACCAACGTGATCGTGGCCGACCGCGACAATAGCGACCTTTCGCGTGCGCTTGCCAAGCATCTGGATTCGCGCTTTGAGCTGGTCACGGGCGTCGGCGACGACACCTACGACCTTGCGGACGCGCTCTCCAAGAGCAACAGCGCCAAGGGCAGTGCCGACTGCGTGTTCTTTATCCCGGAGGGGTTTGAGGGCGACCTCGTTGCAGCCGCCCGCGCGGGGGAGTCCCTGCCCAAGCTCGATGTGACCTACGGTGCCGGCACCATGGCAGCGGCGCTTTCGTCTGCCGAGGCCTCGTGCTGGATCTCGCTTGCGGGCGCCGCGGCGGCCCTAGAGCCCACTGCCTCCAACGGCTACGTTGCCAAGGCTGCCGAACATGCGGCCACCGAGCGTGCCAAGGTCGAGATTGAGCAGGTCAAGGTCGACTCGACCGCCGCCGCCACGCTCGAGTCGTATTTCAACTTTGGCGCGTACGCGATTATCTCGTCGGTCATCGTGTCGGTGGGGCTGGTGTTCTCGGGCATGAACGAGCCCGAGCGCGTGCGTCGTATGGATGCCGGCCCAATCTCCGAGCGCCAGCGTTCGCTTGCCGTATTTGCGGCCGCCGCCGTGCTCACCGTCTGCATCTGGTTTGTGTCGAGCATGATGGGCGTCGTGGGCTTTGCCGGCGCGGTCGCCGAGGTCGGTGTGGGTCGTGTGTGCCTGGCGCTGGCGGCGACGTTTGCCCTGGCGTGCACGCCACTTGCCGTTGGCTTTGCGCTGTCGAGCCTGGGTGCGCGCGAGGAGCTGCTCAACGGTGTGGGCAACCTGCTTGGCATGCTCATGACGTTTTTGGGCGGAGCCTGGATGCCCCTGTCGCTCATGGGCTCGGCCGTGCAGACGGTGGCGCACTTTGTGCCGACGTTTTGGGTGAACGACGCGATCAGCAAGGCGCTTGCCTCGGATTTGACGTCTGCCGTGCTGGGCGACATCGCCTGCGACCTAGGCGTCACGGCGCTCTTTGCCATGGCCATCGCCGCCGTAGGCCTCGCCCTCGCACGCGCCAAATCCCGCGCCTAGCCACCTAGTCATTTAAGAACGTCCCCAATGACTAGTCTGAAATAAATCCCAACCCTCGCTCCAAAATAGTTCGCCAAGGTTTACTATTACGTTCATAAAGTAGTACGAGGCTAACAATGGGGGATAGCATGGCGACGAAGCAAGCCTATGTCCAGGTTAAGGATCTCAAAAAGCACTACGGCGATGGAGATGCGCGCCTGACGGTGCTCGACGGCATCGACACGTCCATCAACCGCGGCGAGATCTGCGTCATGCTGGGGCCCTCGGGTTCGGGCAAGTCGCCCTTTCTCAACCTGATCGGCGGCCTGGAGGATGCCGACGCCGGCTCTATTCTGGTGGACGGCTGCGACCTCACGGTGCTCAAGCCTACCGACCTGGGTGAGTATCGCCGCCGCGAGCTGGGCTTTGTCTTCCAGTTCTACAATCTGGTGCCCGATCTCACCATCAAGGAGAACATCGAGGTCACGGCGCACCTGTCCAAAAACCCGCTCAATGTCGACGACCTGCTGCGCTCGCTGGGCCTCTATGAACACCGCAACAAGTTCCCGCGCCAGGTCTCGGGCGGCCAGCAGCAGCGTTGCGCCATCGGTCGCGCGCTCGTCAAAAACCCGGGCCTGCTGCTGTGCGACGAGCCCACGGGCGCGCTCGATTACAAGACATCCAAGGAAATCCTGCAGCTCATGGAGGACGTCAACCGCGAGTACGGCTGCACCATTATCATCGTCACCCACAATGCTGCCATCGCCCGCATGGCCAATCGCGTGCTGCGCCTGCGCGACGGGCGCATCGTCGAGGACGAGCTCAATGAGTCGCCCGTCGCGGCTGCCGAGCTCGATTGGTAGGCGGCGCCATGACACCTCTCGCAAAACGTCTCCCGCGCGAGCTGCGCCGCAATATCGGCAAGTACCTGGGCATCTTTTTGCTTATGTGCGGAAGCATCGCCCTTACATCGGGCTTTTTGCTCGCGGCGCACTCCATCGGTTGCCTTATCGACGACATGCGCAATGCGTACACGATTGAGGACGGCCGCGTGACCACCTCCTTCGAGGCTACCGACGATCAACTCAAGGCTGCCGAGGATGCCGCCAGTGACGTCGGCGGCGTTACGTTCTACAAGAACTTCTCCATCGATGCCACCATCAAAAAGGCATCCGGCGACGACGGCACCAAGCGCACCCTGCGCACCTATGCGCACCGCACCAAGGTCGATATCGCGTCCTACTGTGAGGGCAAGGAGCCCAAGACGGATGACGAGGTGGCCATCGACCGTGTCTTTGCCACCAATAACAACCTGTCCGTGGGCGATAGAGTCGAGCTCGAGGGTCGCACCTACACCATCTGCGGCATCATGACCCAGCCCGATAGCCAGGCGCTGTTCCTCAACAATTCGGACTTTACGGTGAACACCATCACGTACGGCGTGGCCGAGGTCACCGACGCCGGCTTTGCCGCGCTCGAGGATGCCGGCGGCGCGCCTGCCTACACCTACTCCTTCACCTTTGCCGATCGCGATCTCCCCACTGCGGATCGCATCGATGCGGAGCAGGATATGGTCGAGGCGCTGACCGACGCCGATGCGCGCGTGGACGATCTGATCGACGCCGATTCCAACCAGGGCATTGGCTACGCGCGTGACGACGTGGACGGCGACTCCATGATGTGGATGACGTTGCTCGACATCATCATCGTGATCATGGCGTTCGTCTTTGTGGTCCTCACCGACGCCACCATCGAGGAGGAGAGCGCCATCATCGGCACGCTGCTCGCCAGCGGCTATCGTCGACGCGAGATCGTGCTGCACTACCTTGCGCTTCCCGCCGTCGTGGGCGTGGTCGCGGCGCTTTTGGGCACTGCGCTCGGCGTTGTGTTCTTTACTGAGCCCATGCGCAGCCTCTATTACGGTTCGTACAGCCTGCCGCCCTTCCAGGTGTACTGGAGCTGGGAGATCTTTGTGAAGTGCGCCGTGGTTCCCGCCGCCGCGCTCATCCTCATCACGCTGGTGGGTCTGCTTCGCAAGATGGGCAAGACGCCGTTGCAGTTCCTTCGCCACGAGGCGAGCGGCAAGTCTGGCACCAAGCGCGGCCTGCAGCTGCCGGAGCGCATGGGCTTTGTCTCGCGCTTCCGCCTGCGTATCTTCCTGCGCAATCTGGGCAACTTCGCCACGCTCTTCGTGGGCATTGCGTTTGCGTCGCTGCTGCTGCTCTTTGGCCTGGCGATTCTGCCCACGATGACGCACTACGCGGACAACCTGAAGACGAGCCTGGTCGCCGAGCACCAGTACACGCTCAAGGCGCCGCTGGAGCTCGAGGGCACCGCCGAGGAGCGCGAGCAGTGGTCGGCACTCGAGCGCTTGCAGTCGGTTGACGGCGCGCTGCTTTCCGCCGCTCAGGATGCCGATGACGAGCTTGACGACGCAGCCGATGCGGCGCAGACGGCAGCCGATGCCGCGACCGCATCTCCGTCTGCCGAGAGCCTGACTGCGGCGCAGGATGCGCTCTACGCGCGCCTTGACGATCTTGCCGATGCCCTCGGCTGCGACCGCGATGAGGCTATCGACCTGATCGACAAGGCCTCTAAGATCGACGCTGACAACGACGATATCCACCCGGTCAATACGACCGACAACGGCGCGGGCGCAATCGCACAGGCCGAGAAATACGCCGTTTACCAGCTGCAATACGACCGCGGCGATGGTAATGGCGAGGAGACGATTTCCGTCTACGGCATCTCGCCCGATTCGCGCTATTGGAAAGACCTCAACGTTGGCGATGGGCGCGTCGTCTTTGGCGGCGGCCTGCTCGACAAGTTTGGCTGGAGCGAGGGCCAGAAGGTCACGCTCATCGACAAGTACGAGGGGGAGCATTATTCCCTTGAGTACGCGGGCAAGGACTGTGACTGGGGCTCCAAGTCGGACATGAATATCTATATGAGCATCGACGACTTTAACGAGCTGTTCGGCAACGACGCCGCCTACTTTAACGGCTATGTGAGCGACGAGAAGCTCGACCTCGATGCTCGTTACTTTGCCGGCGACACCACGCCCGACGACATGCGGGCCGTGGGCGACCAGTTCATCGGCATGATGAGCAAAATGATCGGAATGATGATCGGGCTCGCGGTGTTTATCTTCCTGCTGTTTATGTACCTGCTGACCAAGGCGGTGATCGACCACAGCGCCCGTTCGATTAGCTACATGAAAGTCTTTGGCTATCGCGATAGCGAGATCTCGCATCTGTACATCCGCTCGATCACGCTGTGCGTGGCGGCGTCGCTCGTGCTGAGCCTGCCGGTCATTATTGGCTCGCTCACGGCCATCTTCCGCTCGATGCTGCTCGCCTACAACGGCAATATCGAGATCTACGTGCCCGCTTGGTCCATGGCGGCGTGCGTGGGCATTGGCTTTGTGACCTACCTGGTCGTGGCGCTGCTGCACACGCGCTCCATCAAGCGCGTGAGCCTGGCCGAGGCCCTCAAAGTGCAGGAGTAACCCCTTATTGGTCATTGGGGACGTTCTTAAACGACTAGTCATCGGGGACGGTCTTTGCTGACTCGCCGGCTCGTCGGCTGTGCTGGCAAGGACTGTCCCCAGCTGCCGGCAGGAAAGGAATGTCCCTAGCTGCCAGGTGGCGAGGCACTCATTTAAGTCCGTCCCCAATGAGTGGTTTCAGTCATTTAAGTCTGTCCCCAATGACTAGATGCCGTACTTGACTTTAACTCTGCTTTAACTGGTACCATCCTCTATGTCTGTAACGCCATATAGACCGAGGGGATAGATTTATGACCGCAACTGCACCCGCAGCACCCGCTAAGGTGTACTTCACCAACCTGCGCACGCATGCTCGCGAGAGCCAGCTCGACAAACTTAAGCGCCTCATCCGTCGCGCCGGTATCGAGCAGATCGACTTTGAGAACAAGTTCGTCGCCATCAAGATTCACTTTGGCGAGCTGGGCAACCTGAGCTTTTTGCGCCCTAACTACGCCCGCGCCGTCGCGGATGTCGTGAAGGAGCTGGGCGGCAAGCCCTTCCTTACCGACTGCAATACGCTCTATGTCGGTAGCCGCAAAAACGCGCTCGAGCACATCGACACCGCCTACCAGAACGGCTTTACCCCGTATGCCACGGGTTGCCAGATCATCATCGCCGACGGCCTCAAGGGCACCGACGAGGCGCTCGTCCCGGTCGAGGGCGGAGAGTACGTGCGCGAGGCCAAGATCGGTCAGGCGCTCATGGATGCCGATATCGTGATTAGCCTCACCCACTTTAAGGGCCATGAGCAGGCCGGCTTTGGCGGCGCCATGAAGAACCTGGGCATGGGCGGCGGCAGCCGCGCCGGCAAGATGGAGCAGCATGCCGCCGGCAAGCCGAACGTCTCGACCGAGCACTGCGTTGGCTGCCGTGCCTGCGAAAAGATCTGCGCGCACAACGCTGTCTCGTTCGACGGCACCCGCGAGCGCGAGCTTGCCAGCGGCGCTACTCGCACGGTGCACGTGGCCGCTATCGACCACGATCGCTGCGTGGGCTGCGGCCGCTGCATTGCGGCATGCAACCAGGACTGCATCAAGCCCGGCCATGACGCTGCGGCCGACGTGCTCAACTGCAAGATCGCCGAGTACACCAAGGCCGTCGTCGACGGCCGCCCGAGCTTCCACATTTCGCTCGCCATGGATATCAGCCCCAACTGCGATTGCCATCCCGAAAACGACACGCCCATCGTCAACGATATCGGCATGTTCGCGAGCTTCGACCCGGTCGCCATCGACCAGGCCTGTGCCGATGCTGTCATGGCATCCGAGCCGCTGCCCAACACCGAGCTCACCGATAGCGCGGCCAAGATGGAGCACAACCACGAGCATCTGGAGGGCGAGCAGGCTAAGGACCCCTTCTGCATCACGCATCCCGACACCGACTGGCGAGTGTGCATCGCGCATGCCGAGAAGATCGGCCTGGGCACGAGCGAGTATGAGCTCATCGAGGTCAAGTAGCACCTAGCTATTAGACATATCAAGCGCTTTTGTAGCGCAACGTTAGCAAAAGCCGCCCGTGAGCACAGTGCCCACGGGCGGCTTTTTGGAAGTGCTAGGGGGTCAGATAGACCAGTAAACCGTCCTATTTCCTAAAAATACTCGTCGAGGAAGTTGTCGACCGTGTTCCAGTAGAGTTCGGGGTCGACCTGCGCGCTCTTGGCGTGGGTGGCGCCATGGATAGTGAGCTTTTGCTTGACCTTGCTGGCGCATGCGTCGTAGTTTTGGTCGAGCATGCTGTACGGCACAAAGGTGTCTTGGTCGCCGTGGATAAACAGCATGGGAACCGTCGCGTGTTTGAGTTGCTCCACACTGCTCGCCTTATGAAAGTCGTAGCCCGCGCGCACGTTGCACACCAAGTTTGCTACATCGAGCAAGGGAAAGCTGGGCAGGCCGAACACGTCCTTGAGCTGCAGGGAAAACTCGTCCCAAACACTCGTATAGCCGCAGTCCTCGATAATGCATTTCACGTTTGCGGGCAGAGATTCCCCCGCGACGTTCATGGCGGTTGCTGCACCCATCGACTCGCCAAAGACCAGGATGCGCGCCTCGGGGTCAGCCTGAACGATCCGCCCAATCCATGCAACGATGTCGAGGCGCTCGGGCCAGCCCATGCCGATATAGTCGCCGCCGGAGCGCTCGTGGGCGCGGGCGGCAGGCGCGAGCACGTTCATGCCGCGGTCGTGGAAGCGCTTGGCGTATCGGGCCATGCCGATGGGCTCATTGGTATATCCATGCAGGCAGACGGCGTAATCGTGGGTGTTCTCCGAGGCGGCAAAATACCAAGCGGCGAGCTCGGTTCCGTCATCTGCGGTGAGGCTGCTGCTCTCGCGATTCTCTTTAAACCACGCCCGCGCCTCGGTTTCCTCGGCATCCGGCTGCTCGCCTTCTTTGTCGTTCTTGCTATCCTGCATCATCTTCATGGTGTACGGCGCTTGGGGATTCAGCGCGAAGTCAAACAGAAAGTTGCCGGCAAATCCGAGCAGCGCAACGACAACCACCAGCGCAACGACGCCGGCTATCTTGAGCTTTCGATGGGAACGTGCGTTTTGAGACATAAGAAGCTTTCCTATAAGATGTTAATACATCAACATTTAATGCAAGCGCATTATGGACGTTCGCCGTTGATGCGTCAACAAGCAAAGAATGGGTAAACAAAGGGTCACGTATGGTGCAAATTTCGCACGTACCCAGACGCTTTGATATAGTGTTGAGAACTCTTTACGTTGGAGGATGTAACCGGCATGTCCGATTCGAGCGACAGTTCTAAGCCGCGACCCAAGACCGCGGCCGTTCCACACTACACGGTGGGCGAGGAGATCATGAACTCCGTCACCCATGGTGTCGGCTGCCTGCTGGGTATCGCGGGTCTGGTGCTCCTGATCGTATTCGCCGCCCTGCGCGGCGGAGGCCCGGCCCACATGGCCGCGGCGATTGTCTATGGTGTCAGCATTATCCTCGAATACCTAGCGTCCACGCTCTACCACGCGATTCAGCCCGCGCGCGCCAAGCGCGTGTTTCGCATCATCGACCACAGCTGCATCTACCTGCTCATAGCCGGCAGCTATACGCCGTTTTGCCTCATCACGCTCGCAAACGACGGCGGCGCTGTGCTGTTCTTTGCCGTATGGGCCATCGCCATCATCGGCATCGCCCTCGAGTGCTTCCTACGCGAGCGCCAGCCGCATTGGGTAAGCGGTCTGGTCTACCTGCTGATGGGCTGGCTCGTTGTCTTTAAGCTGCCCGAACTTGTGGCGCTGCTCAACTCCGTGGCACTTGCCCTGCTCGCCGTCGGCGGCGTGTGCTACACCGCGGGCGTGCCGTTCTATATCGCCAAAAACGTGCGCTATCTTCACAGCGTGTTTCACCTGTGGGTACTCGCCGGCAGCATCTTCCAGTTCATGGCGGTGATCCTCTTCGTAATCTAGCGACCACGCCTGCGCGCCCGCGTCCTTGTTTGGGCGCCGGTGCAATTGCCGTATCCGCCGTCAACGTTTTACCCCGACGTCCCGAATCTTGGAGGTTCGAGAAACTCCCGATGGACATAACCATCTCCCTTATCACCACCCTCGTTTTGACCCTCATCAACGGCTACTTCTCTATGTCTGAGATGGCGCTCACCACGGCCAAGCGCGCCGTGCTGGAGCACGAGGCCGAGGAAGGCGACAAGCGCGCCGAGCGCGCCATTAAGCTGGCCGCCGACTCCGACCAGCTGCTCGCCACCATCCAGGTCGCCATCACGCTCGTGGGCTTCGCCTCGTCCGCCGTCGCCTCGACGAGCCTGTCCGACCCGCTCGCCACGTGGCTCATGAGCTTTGGCATCGCGCCGCTCTCCGCCATCGCGCGCGGCCTGGCGCCGGTCATCATCACCGTCGCTGTCGCCTTCGTGTCCATCGTGATTGGCGAGCTTGTGCCCAAGCGCATCGGCCTGGCCAATGCCGAGGGCGTATCCAAGCAGGTCGTGGGACCGTTGTCGTTTTTCCAAAAGATCGCCCGTCCGCTCGTGTGGCTGACTGGCGCTTGCTCCGATGGCCTGGCCCGCATTCTGCGCATCAAGAGCGCCGACGACCGCCAAAACGTCTCGGAGGAAGAGATCAAGTACATGGTCTCGGAGCAGGACAACCTGCTCGACGAGGAAAAGCGCATGATCCACGAGATCTTCGACCTGGGCGACACCGTTGCCCGCGAGGTCATGGTGCCGCGCGTGGACACCACCATGTGCGAGGACGACGAGACGGTCGCCGACGTGCTGTCCACCATGCGCCAGACCGGCTTTAGCCGCATCCCCGTCTATCACGAGGATCCCGACAACGTCGCCGGCATTGCGCACATCAAGGACCTGATTCAGCCCGCGCTCGACGGCAAGGGCGACCAGCCCATCGTCGGTTTTTTGCGCGACGCCACCTTTGTGCCCGACACCAAGGACATCCTGCCGCTGCTGTCCGAGATGCAGACCTCTCACGACCAGATCGTGGTGGTCGTGGACGAGTACGGCGGTACGGCCGGCATTATCACCATCGAGGACATCGTCGAGGAGATCGTCGGCGAGATCGAGGACGAGTTCGACCCCGACAACAAGTATCTCACGCGCCTTTCGCGCCGCGAGTGGCTCGTTGATGGGCGTTTTTCGTGCGATGACGCGATTGAGCTTGGTTGGCCGCTCGAGGAAAGCGATGATTATGAGACCATCGCCGGCTGGATCTTGGAACTTTGTGACTCGGTGCCCGACATCGGAGAGGTGTTTGAGGTCGCGGGGTACAAGTTTAAAGTACAGTCGATGCGTGGCCAGCGCATCTCGCTTATTCGCGTGATTGCTCCGGCCGAAACCGATAAGAAAGATTCCGAGTCTTCGGCAGAGAAGCCGACGACGTCGGGTGCGGGTTCCGCGAATCCGCACGACGGCGACGAGTAGGACAAGGAAGAGTAGGGGAGAGTTATGGCAGGCCTGTTCAACATCCTTAAGGTCACCGTCAGCGAGGACAAGATCTGCGCGCACGTGCTGGTGAACCCCGGCATGCCGCTGATGACCTCGGAGGACATCGAGGCCACGGCGCGCGTGTACTACCTGGTGCCCGCGATTGCCAAGCACCTGTGCCTGGGCGATTCCGGCCGCGAGTTCCAGGACTGCATGGGTCAGACCGAGCTCTGCCACCTGCTGGAGCACGTGACGGTCGAGCTCATGAACGAGACCGGTCTTGCCGGTAGCATCTCGTGCGGCCGCACGCGCGTAAGCGAGCACGACGAGCGTGTCTTTGAGGTTGAGCTTTCGTGCCCCGACGACGCGCTGGCCATCGGCGCGCTGTCTTCGGCCACCTTTATGATGGACTGGGCGTACCTGCACGCCGACCAGCCTGCCCCCGACGTGGAAGGCACGGTCGCGGGCCTGCGCAACCTGGTGCTGGGCATGCGCGCTGAGGCCGAGGGCAAGGATCCTCACGAGGCCGTCGCCGCCGCGAACGCCGAAGGCGAGGCCGGGGACACGACCGAGGGCGAGGCGCCTGCCGAGGCTGCCGCCGAGTCTGTCAACGATGCCCCTGCCGAGGAGACCGTCGAGGCCGAGCCCGCGGAGCCCCAGGGCGTCCCGAGCTTTGACGACGAGCCGCAGGAGGCAATCGATACCGAGGGCGCGACCGCTGAGAGCCACGAGGCCCCCGCTGCCGTCTACGGTGGCGCGGCGACGGCTCCGGTGGCCCCCGCGCGCGAGGGAGCGCTGCCGCTCGTTGACGGCGCCGGCGAGGACCCGGGCGCCACGGTAGCCATGCCGGCTATGCCTCAGGAGTAGGCCTACGCGTTTATCACCATCACGTACCTGCGCCTTTGCCGTACGCAGATGAGCGGAGCGGCAAGTGATGCGCTGCGGGTATAATGGACAGCATTCAAACGGTGGGCACCGACGTGCCCGCAGGAGAGGAATGATCATGGGTAAGACTTTCAGCTTTGTCTCCGGCGCACTTTTTGGTGCCGCTGCCGGCGCTATTGTCGGCGTTGCTCTGGCCCCGCGCTCGGGCGCCGAGACCCGCGCCATGGCTGCCGATATCGCCAACGACGCCTGGGACAATATGCGCGACACCTATGAGCACAGCGCCGAGGAGGCCCGTGCTGCGGTGAATGACTTTGGCCCGATGGTCGACGCCAAGACCGACGACCTGCGCGCCAAGGTCGACCTTGCCCGCGAGCGCATGGACCAGCTGCGCGAGCAGCTCAACGACGCCATTTCGGGCGGCAACGTGACGCCTGCCGCCGACGTCGTGGTCGAGAACGCCGTCGAGGCTGATACCGAGGCTGCGGAGCCCTCGACCGAGGCATAATGCGCGCCGGGGATTTTGTCGGTGCCAAGATCTATCGCAAGCCTACCGAGGACAAGCGCACCAAAAAGGACGGCACACCGCGCAGCCCTAAAAAGCTCGGAAAGATTCACTTTCCGGTCTTTACCCCGGGCGGTACGCGCGTGGTCGGCTTTATGGTCCGCCAGTCCGATATCGCGGGCATGATCGAGCGTCCCGACCGATTCGTAGCGCTCGACGCCATTGGTGTCTACGAGGGCGCCATCGCGGTCGATGACGTCAAGGACACGTACGATGCTGCCGCCGCCAAGCGCCTCGACATCAACCTGGACGATTGCATCATCTGGGTCGGTATGGACGTGCGCACGGAATCGGGCGACGTCGTGGGCTATTGCTCGGACGTTGAGTTCAAGCCACGCTCGGGCATCGTGCAGGTATTCTATGTGACTGCCGGTGCTGCTTCGAGTGTTTTGGTTGGTGACACGCAGGTGCCGCCGACGATGCTGCGCGGCTACGAGAACGGCGCGATGGTCGTCTCGGACGAGGTCAAGTCGCTCGGGTATTCGGGCGGTGCGGCTGCCAAGGCCGCCGAGGCCAGCGTCGTGGTGGGCGACAAGGTCAAAAAGGGTGCCAAGGTGCTCGACGACAAGGGATCAGTTGCCGTGGACAAAGGCAGTCGCGCACTGGGCAAGCAGCTCGGCAAGACGCGCGGCATGTTCAAGGCCTTTAAGGACGAATACCAAAAGGCGAGCGGAGGCTCGTCAAAAGCTACAAAATAGCGACGTACCAAATGATGGGAGGCAAGCCGGAGACCTGTTGCTCCGGCTTGCTGTGTTTATGGGGGAGGGCACATGCGCCAAAACGGATCCAACTTAAACGGGCGTTCGGGTGCGCGTCCGACGGCGCGCCGCGACCTGGGGCAGCTGCCCAGCGGTCAGCGCAAGCGTCACCGTAAGCCCGGCGCGATGTATCTCAACCATAGCCGCGGCTTTAGCGACCGCAGCGCTCGCATCGGCAACAGCCGTACGCCCCGTCGTCCGTCTCGCCTGCCCTATGCGCTCATCGCCGTGGGCTGCGCGCTCGTGCTGTTTGTCGCCGCCGTTGTGGGCTACGTCAACCGCAGCGTGGATGTCGTCCTCAACGGCCAGGAGACTGCAGTGCGCGTCGGCTCTACGCTGCAAAATCTCATCGACGACCAGGAGCTGACCGATACCTACGACGCTGGTGATCTGCTGGCCGTTGACGACAGCGTGCTGACCCGCCATGGCGGCGAAAAGCTGTCGGTAAAGGTCGACGGCAAGCGCATAAAACAGGGCAAGTGGAAAAGCCGCGAGCTTACGGGTGGCGAGAAGGTGACGGTCGAGGACGGCCGTAACACGTACGAGAAGCACGAGGTTCAGGCTACGGTTATCGAGCCCAAGCTCAAGGTCGAGGGTACGGGCGCTATCGAGTACGTCAAGACATGGGGTGTCCAGGGCCGATCCGAGGTGTGGGTTGGTGAGCAGTCGGGCAAGACGCAGGACCGCGGCGAGGTTGTGCCCGCCACCGATTGCGTGGTCGAGTGCGCGAGCGTGGCGCCCAAGGGCAACAAAAAGTACGTGGCGCTGACGTTTGATGAGGGCCCGAGCGGCGCGACCAAGCAGATCTTGCAGGTGCTCAAGGAAAAGGGCGTCACCGCGACGTTCTTCCTTTCGGGCGATGCGGCCGAGGCCTCGCCTGCCACGGCCAAGGCGATTGTCGATGCCGGGTGCGAGATCGGATCCAACAGCTACAGCGACGATTCGCTCAAGGGTCAGGACCGTGAGGCGGTACGCGAACAGATCACGAAAGGCACCGATGCGATTAAGTCGGCGACCGGCGTGAAGACGATGCTGCTGCGTGCTCCCTACGCTGCCTTTGACGAGCAAAACTGGATTGATGCGATGGACCTGGTCTCCGCCGTGGTCTCGTGGAATATTGACTCGGGCGACTGGCTGCTAAACGGTGCCGACGAGCAGGTCTCGACGGTGCTCGATTCGGTGACGCCGGGCAATATCGTGCTGCTCACCGATAGAGACGAATGCGCCGAGCAGACGCTCGAGGCGCTGCCGCAGATTATCGACGGCCTCATTGCCGACGGCTACAAGATCGTGACGCTCAGCGACCTGGTCAAGACGGACACGTCGTTGAGCAAAAAGCTCACCTCGCTGACGAAGGCCACCATGCCCAAGGACGCCGTGTTCCCCCAGCTTGCCGAGGACGACGACACCACAGAGTAGTCATTGGGTAGTCGTTTAAGAGCGTCCCCAATGGCTATGTCACGGATGCGTCAGCGTTTGGTATGCCTGCAATGTGCAGCGCATAAATTCGATGCCGCAGGGCGATGCTGATGCTATAGTTACTGCGGTTAATGAGGGTCAAGAGAAAGGTTACAGGTGAAATCCAAACCTCGACCATACAGTCGATGACCCCATGCAGGTGCTTTTTGCGCATGCACGGGGTGTAAGCGTCGAGCGGCGTGCCGCCCGCGCATGCGTATACATATCCAGAAGCCCCCGGACGCCGCACGCGCGGCCGCGTCCGGAGGAATAATGATGGGGAGCACCATTGAATTATCTGAGTGAGATGCTCAAATTGCCGGTCTTGGACGTCGACGGCGAAAAGCTCGGCGTGGTCAACGATTTTGGCATTGCTACCGGCGAAGTTTTTCCGCACGTGACGTCGCTCGCGTTCCGCGGACCCGGCAAGACGCCGTTTATGATTAGCTGGCGCAAATGGGTCGACCGTATCGACGAGACGGGTGTACACCTTAAGACGTCGGCCACCGAAATCCGTTTTTCGTACCTGCAGCCGACCGAACTCTTGCTTGCCCGCGACGTGCTCAACAAGCAGATTGTCGACACGCAGGGCATGAAGGTCGTGCGCGTAAACGACATCAAGTTTTCCATGTCGGGCGAAAATCAGCTGCGCCTGCTGGGCGCCGAGGTCGGTGCCCGCGGTCTGCTGCGCGCGATCAGCCCCGCCCTCGAGCATGTCGTCGAGAGCTTTATGAAGCATCTGGGCAAGCCGCTCAGCGAGGACATCATCGCTTGGTCCTACATGGACCTGCTCGACCGCTCGACCAAGAACATTCAACTCTCGGTGTCGCACAAGACGCTTGGCGAGCTGCACCCCGCCGACATTGCCGACATTATCGAGCAGCTCGACCCGCGCCTGCGTGCGCAGGTGTTCGCGCAGCTCGACACCGCCCAGGCCGCCGAGGCCATCTCGGAGTTCGATGACGACGAGCTTATGACCGAGATGCTCGAGGGTCTGTCCGATACGGATGCATCGTCGATGCTGGCCATGATGGACCCGGACGATGCAGCCGACCTGATCGACGAGCTCGATTACGAGAAGGCCGAGAAGCTCCTGCGCCTGATGGGCGTCAAGGAGGAGAAGGCGATTCGTAATCTGCTGGGCTACGAGGACAACACCGCCGGCCGCATCATGACCTCGGAGTTTGTCTCGCTGCCCGCCACGGCGACGGTCGGCGACGCCATCGAGGCGATTCGCAAGCTCGACGAGGACTTTGAGAGCGTCTATTACGTCTATACCGAGGACCCGAGCGGCATGCTGACGGGCGTGCTTTCGCTGCGCACGCTGATCGTGGCCGACCGCGACGCCACGCTGGGCCAGCTCGCCTATCGCGATCTGGTCTACGTGTCACCCGACGAGGACCAGGAAGACGTGACGGACGAGATGACCAAGTACGACCTGGTTGCCATCCCTGTCTGCGACGAGAACCGTCATATCCTGGGCATCGTGACCTTCGACGACGCCATGGACGTTATTGCCGAGGAGCATCAGGAGGACCTGCAGATCGCCGGTGTCGGCTCGGGCGATAGCGCGTCGGACGACTCGACGAACGTGCTCAGCTGGTTCGTGCATCGTCAGTACTGGGTCGTCGTGTGGGGCATCGCCTCGTGCATCATGGCAACGGTGCTGGGGACGGCGCTGGGCTCCGCGCATTTGGTGGTGTTCCCCATGTGCGCCATGCCGCTCGTGTTGCTGGCTGCCTCGCGTATGGTGTCGTTCGTCAAGAACTACTTCTTGGAGTATGACGGTCACGACGACGAGCCCAAGCCGTATCTGGGGTTCTTCTTCCAGAGTACGGGCATGGGCTTAATTCTGTCGCTCGTGACCTACCTGTGCGCCCAACTGGTGCGCACCGCCGCGTTCCTCGACGCGCCTATGTTTGAGGAGCAACTCTTTACCGGCTGCTTTAACATCGCGGCCATCGTTTGTCTGATTGGCAACATGAGCGCCGTGATTTACCTGATGGTACTGTTCTGGCGTGACGAGCATGACCTCAACACGTCGGGCACCGCCATGAACGTTATTGCCGTCATGATCTCGTGCATAGCGTACTGCGCCGTTGCGGTGCTTCTCACCATGTCGGTCATGGGTTAGGTGGTCGCGTGCAAAATACCAAGCAAAAGTCGGGCACCAAGCAAAAGTTGACCATCGCGGCCATCTTTGGCGCTATGGGTCCCGGTCTGCTGGCGGCGCTTTCGGGCAATGACGCCGGCGGCATTGCAACGTATTCAAGCGCGGGCGCCAGCTATGGCTACAAGATGCTCTGGATGCTTCCCGTCATGACTGTGCTGCTCATCGTGACGCAGGAGACCGCGGCGCGCTGCGGCTGCGTCACGGGCAAGGGCCTGGCATCGCTCATTCGCGAGCGCTTTGGCGTGCGCAAGAGCGTACTTGCTATGGCGGCGCTGTTAATCGCCAACACGGCGGTGACCATCTCGGAGTTCGCGGGTATCGCGAGTGGCCTTGCCCTCTTTGGCGTTCCGGCGAGCATCTCGGTGCCGCTCGTGGCGCTGCTGGTGTGGATGCTTACCATGTCGGGCAGTTTCCAGCGCATCGAGAAGATTTTGCTGCTGGTAAGCTGCGTTTTCGTGACCTACATCGTCGCCGCTTTTATGGCCGGCCCCAACTGGGGCGAGGTCGCGGTCGACTTGGTCGTCCCCAATATTCAGAACGATCCCAGCTACGTGTCGCTCGTGGTCGCAACGATCGGTACCACCATCGCACCGTGGATGATTTTCTTGGCGCAGAACAACGTGGTCGATAAGAATGCGGGCGAGGACGATATCGTGCTGCAGCGTATTGATACCGTGAGCGGCTCGATCGCTGCTGATATCATTGCGGGCTTCATTATCATCACGACCGGTACGGTGCTGTTCCCGGCGGGTATTCAGATTAGCGATGCCGCCGATGCCGCCCGCGCGCTGGAGCCCATCGCGGGCCAGTGGTCCACGGTGTTGTTTGCCTCGGGCCTGGTCGCAGCGAGCTTTTTGGCTGCCTGCGTGCTGCCGGGCGTTACGTCGAGTGCCATCTGCGAGGCTTTTGGTTGGGAGCGCGGCGCCGACCGCAGCTGGGACGAGGCTCCGGTCTATCGCGGCATCATTACGGCTATCATCGGCATTTCTGCCGTGTTGGTGCTCATGCCTGGCGTCGATTTGTTCCAGATTATGATGACCTCGCAGGTCATCAACGGCGTGCTGCTGCCCGTAGTCCTGGTATTTCAGGTGGTTATCGCGGCGGATCGCCACATTATGGGCGCCAACCGCAACGGCCGCGTATGGAACGTGCTCACTTGGGCGACTATCGGCGTGATTACGGTGCTGACGGTCGTCATGTTTGTGCTGCAAGCGATGGGCTACGGCGCGTAGCGCCCACTTTTGCTTCCGAACAGGCCGCAGCGATGGGCTGCGGCCTGTTTTTTGTCTGCTATAGGGCGTTAGTTATATTGCGGTGGACAAAAAATGCCAAATATGAGTACTGTTGCTAAGTGAATAGCATTTACATCCAAAAAGATAATGAACATAACCTATAGTATGTTCATTAAAATTGGCTTCAATACGACTTAAACCAGTCGGGTTGGCTGCTTTAGGGGGTTATAGGGGTCGCCCGAACGTCAATTTTGGTGGTTTTGCCTGCTACTAAAATGGTATCAGTACTCATATTTGCCCTTTTTTGCCCACAGACCTTTGAGGTCGCGGCGAAAAGGGCTTGTTTTGATTGTTTGGGGCAGGCGCGAGGCACGGAAACGATGTCTGGAGCGGCGGAGCGGCTTGGAATTCATCCGTCGAGGTCTTCATTGGCTGGCGCCAGGAGTGCCTCCAGGTGCCGGTACAAAAGGAGCGTCCCTAACTGGCGCAGGGGGCGTCGGCCGTGGCTGACGCCCCCTGCGGGTGTACGCAGATTTTGCTGCGCGTTACTTGTCGTCACCAAGCTTGTGTGGCTTGTAGGCGAGGGCATTGACGAGCGCGTCGACAGCGGACTTGACGGCTGCCGGCTGCGGATCGTTGACGTGATCCTCGGGATGCACGGGCAGGTCCTTCTTGACGGCATCGTGGATGAGCTTAAGGTACTCGGTCACACCCGCGTTCGAGAGGTGCGTGCCGTCGCCATCGAACAGGTCGTTGCGGTTGGCGCTGTGCCCGTACCAGTCGATAACGCGTACATTCTTGTAGCGCGTGGCGGCGTTGGCGATGGCTTGGTTCGTGGACTCGACCCACGGCTGCGGGCTACGCGTGTTTACAAACACGACGATACGCTGCTCGCCGGCGTCGGCCATAATCGCGTCGACCTGGGCGTCCGTTACCAAACCGTTGGTGCCCAGGGCAAAGACCACGATCTTGCCGGCAAGGTTCTGCTGGATATAGCCCTCAAATGTCGCGCGGCCCGCATCAAACTGGCGGCCCTTTTCGGCATCGATATGGCTGTGTGGGAACACGCCGTCAAAGGAATCAACGGCGCGCAGCGACACGGAGTCACCGATCATCAACAGGTCGTAGGAGCCATCGGGGAAGCCGTCGTTGTCCTTGTCGGTGTCGTCGGCCGCCTGCTGGTCGGTGGGCGCGGTGTTTTTGGCTTCCTTGTTCAGAACTTCGGCGCCCTCGCCGCTCAGCGCAGACGTCTCGGGCACAAAGATCAGACCGCCCAGTGCAACGACCAACACGACAGCGCAGGCTGCGCAGACGGGGACGTGCGCGCGTGCCCAGTTGGCGGGCGTGGTGGTGCCATCGCGGAATTCGGCGACGGTGCGGCCGAAGGCGCCCTTCCTAAACGGAGTCTCGATAAAGCGATAGGAGCACTCGGCTACGGCGACCACCAGCAGCACCTGCAAAATGTATTGCCACCAGGGCGTATCGTTGATGTTGGCGACCGGGTTCATAAGCAGCAGCAGTGGATAGTGCCACAGGTAGATACTGTACGAGCGCTTGCCAACCCACACGAGCGGCTCGGCGGACAGCGCGCGGGCAACCATTCCCTGGGGCTGCACACAGGCCGCGATGACCATGAGCGTGAGGATGGAGCATAACAGCGTGCCTCCGCGATACTGGAACGCGGTGTAGCCGTTGGTGAGCGCGACCATGGCGGCAAGGCCAGCCAGGCCCACGACACCCAACACATCGATGGACGCGGGCGAGGACCAAAAGCGTACGAGGGCGCTCGGCTGTGCCGGGGCGGTCTCGGCTGATTCGTCGGTCTTCTCGCCAGGCTTGTCCTCGGCGTTCTTGCCGTGCTTGGCGGCGCCAGCCAGGCGATTGAGCCCCAAACGATGAGCGAGACGCACCGGCGCCAGGTCGCGATCGGGGATAAAGGCCATCCAGGCACCCAGCAGCAGCGAGAACACGCGGGTGTCGGTGCCGTAGTACACGCGGCTGGGGTCGGCGGCAGGGTTGTAAAGCACCATCATGGCGAGGGCGGAAACCGCGGCAAGGCCCAGAACCACGCGGCGCGTGTTGGGCTTGCTCACATGCATGGATACCATGGCAAACAGCAGTGGCGGCCAAATTAGGTAGAACTGTTCCTCGATGGCAAGCGACCAAAAGTGCGTGAGCGGCGAGGGGTCGCCCAGAGCATTGAAGTACGAGACGTTTTGGGCAATCTGCCACCAGTTGTTGAAGAACAACAGCGACGGCAGGATGTCGGGGCGCATCTTGGTGAGCATCACGTGGTTAAAGATGGTGCACAGCGCGCAGGTCACGAACACTACCGTTACCACGGCGGGGACCAGGCGACGGATGCGGCGAATCCAGAAGCTCTTAAGGTCGATGCGGCCGGTCTTAGCGACTTCGTTGAGCAGCAAGCGCGTGATCAGATAGCCCGAAAGCACAAAGAAGATCGTGACGCCGAGCAGGCCGCCCTGAGCCCACGTGAGGTTGAGGTGATAGAGCACCACCGCGACGACGGCAAGCGTGCGCAGGCCGTCGAGCGCAGGAATGTAGCGGGACTTGGGACGAGCGGGCGCCTGTTCTTTTGCGGCGCTGTTGGTGTGGGCGCCCTTGTTGGTGGGCGTTCGATGCGGGCTTGGGCCGCGTCGTGACTCGCCGGTGCGGCGGTCGGCGCGCGGGCGTTCGTGCGGCGCTTGGTTATCGGGCGCGCGGCGCGGGCCGCGTGGGCTCGATTGTGGGAATTGTTCCATAAAACATCATCCAATGACGAGAATAATCAGCACGTATTCATTGTAGCCGCCTGCTCCTGTGAATGCTTGCTGCCGGCGCAAGCTCAAGTGCGCGTCCACATCAAAGTGAACTAAAGTTATAGGGGGTGCGAGAGTGCACGACCGACGGCCGGCGGTGGGCATAAGGCCCGCAGATGAGGAGGTTTCCATGGCAGATCGCGGCATCGTTGCGGTGTTCGGCAGCATGAACATGGACCTTTCGGTGGCGTGCGAGCGCATACCGCGTGCGGGCGAGACCGTCGGCGGCAGCGGATTTATCAGCAATGCCGGCGGCAAGGGCGCCAATCAGGCCGTAGCTGCCGCGCGTATGGGCGCGTGCACGCACATGATCGGCGCGGTCGGCTGCGACGCATTTGGCACGTCGCTCGTGGCGGGGCTCCAAGACGCCGGCGTGGACTGTGACTTTGTAGTGCATCGCGATGACGTGGAGACGGGAACGGCGACCATCATTCGCTGCGAGGGCGACAACCGCATCATACTGTCACCGGGCGCTAACCATGCGCTTGCGGGCGCGGACGTTGCCTGCGCGTTGAGGCGTCTGGTGGCCCATGAGCTCGACGGCGACGCCAGCGAGGTTGCCCCGGCTGCCGGAAGCGTCTTTATCGCCCAGGGCGAATGTGACCTTGCGGCGACTGCCGAGGCGCTTGTTTGCGCTCGCGAGCTGGGGTTCTATACGGTCTTTAATCCAGCGCCCGCCTGCGAGCTGCCTGCGGAGGTCTGGCCTGCGGTCGACCTGGTCTGTCCCAACGAGACCGAGTGCCAGGTGCTGACGGGCATTCTGCCCACGGATGATGTGAGTTGCGTCGCCGCGCTCAATGCGCTGCTCGACAAGGGCGCCGGCGCCGCGGTCATCACGCTGGGCGGTGCCGGCTCGGTTACGCTCGGCGATGGCGGTGAGCTGCTGCGCATGCCGGCACTTTCGAGTGCGGTAGTCGATACCACGGCCGCCGGCGATACGTTTATCGGCGCGTTGGCGGCGGCTCGCCTAGAGCGCTTGCCGCTCTTTGAGTGCATGGCCGCGGGCGCTCGCGCCTCGGCAGTGACGGTGTCGCGCCTGGGCGCTCAGCAATCGATTCCCACGCGCGCCGAAGTTGAACATTGGTTTGGTTAAACGATAAAGACGGAGAAGCGGAGTAGAACAATGGCAATCAAGAAGCTGATCCTTGATCTGGATATGGGTGTGGACGATGCGATGGCGCTGGCCTATGCCATCGCGAGCCCCGAGGTGGAGCTCGTGGGCATCACCACGTGCTTTGGCAACGTGCGCGTCGAGCAATCGGCGCACAACTGCCTGGCGGTGCTCGATCTGCTGGGTCGCCCCGAGGTTCCGGTGTACCTGGGTGCCGACCGTCCTCTGCAAGCGACTGAGCCCTATACGCCGCCGGCGTCCACCGCGCTCATTCACGGCAAGAACGGCATCGGCGGCGCGAGCGTGCCCGCGTCGCCCTACGAGCCGGTGGGGGCGACCTCGGCCGACGGCAACGCTGCGGTCGATTATCTGATCGATGCCGCGCGCACCTATGGTCCCGATCTGGTCTACGTAGCGACTGGCCCGCTCTCCAACCTGGCGCTCGCCCTGGAGCGCGATGCGGCGGCGATGATGTCCATCGGCCGCGTGGTCGTGATGGGCGGCGCCCTTACCGTGCCCGGTAACGTGAGCGCGGGCGCTGAGGCCAACATGGCGAGCGACCCCGAGGCAGCCGACGCGGTGCTGCGCTCGGGCCGTAAGCTCACCATGGTGGGTCTGGACGTGACGCATCGCGTGGTGCTCACACGCCGCGACATTGCCGGCTGGACGGGCTCGGGCACCATGGCGGGCTGCGCATTTGCGAGCATGGTCGAGCACTACATTGGCTCGTACGAGATGAACGCACCCTACCTGGGTGGTTGTGCGCTGCACGATCCGCTGGCCGTTGCCGTGGCGATCGACCCCACGCTCGTAGGTGCGCTCGGCTGCAACCTGCGTGTTGATCTGCTGGGCGAGTACCGCGGTCGCACCATCTGCGATGAGCGCCGCCTGTCCGATCCGGACAAGAGCGCGCTTGTGGCACTGACCGTGGATGCTCCGCGCTTCCTGTCCGAGTTCAAGACGCGTATGGCCCGTGTCCTTGGCTAAGTTGTCTTTTGGACGGGGCTTTTTTGACTGGTATGATTGGTGCGACCATTCGAACCAGCTAAAAGAGTCCCGTCCCAATTTGACTATCGAGAGGATCTGCCATGGAGCGCATCGCCAGCTTTTCCGTTGATCATCTGCTGCTTGAGCCCGGCGTGTATGTGAGCCGCATCGACCGCGATCCGGCGACCGGTGCTGCCGTTACCACGTTTGACCTGCGCCTGACCACGCCCAACAAGGAGCCGGTCATGAACACGGCCGAGTGCCACACCATTGAGCACCTGGGCGCGACGTTTCTTCGCAATCATGCCGAGTGGTCGAGCCGCATTGTCTACTTTGGCCCCATGGGCTGCCGCACGGGCTTTTACCTGGTTGTCTTTGGCGAGTTGACGAGCGAGAAGGTCTTGCCGCTCGTCCGCGAGCTGTTTGAGTTTGTCGCCGGCTTCGAGGGCGATGTCCCCGGTGCCGCTCCCGAGGAGTGCGGTAACTACCTGGACCAGAACCTCCCCATGGCCAACTGGCTTGCGCGCCGCTACCTCGACCGCGACCTGGCCGATATCGACGAGAAGCACCTGCACTATCAGCAGGCGTAAGGGCTTTGTCGTCCAAAACGCGCGCATTGGGCGCCTTCGCTTATGCGGGGGCGCCTTTTTGTTGATTGGTCGGGGTGAGCGTTCAAAATCGCTCATGTTTGTTCTAGAATGTTCGTATAGTCACATTTACGAACAGGAGTGAACATGCATATCTACTCTGTCAACGATCCCGAGTTCAAGTCCTATGGCAACGTTTGGGATAACGTTCCGTCCGAGCTCATGTCGCCCGTGCTCGAGGCGCTTTCTGCCACGCCCATTCCCGAGGGCAGCAAGTACGTTGCAAGCGCGCCGGAGCTCGAGGGCGTCAAGGATGCCGATAAACTGGGCTTTCTCATGTTTGGTGGCCGTCCCTTCCAGCTCGGCTGGTGCAACGGCCACAACACGCGTCTCAACTGCCTGGAGTACCACCGCGCGAGTGAGTTCAACCTGGGCGCGCGCGACTTTATCCTGCTCGTGGCGCATCGCTGGGAGATCGAGGACGGCAAGCTCGATACCGCGTGCGTCAAGGCGTTCCGCGTGCCGGCGGGCAAGGTTGTCGAGGTCTTCAACACCACGCTCCACTACACGCCGTGCATGGTCGACGACGGCGGCTTCCAGGTGATGGTGGCGCTTCCCGCCGGCACCAACGGCCCGCGCCCCGAGGCCGCAACCGACATGCCTGCCGCCGGTGACAGCTACTGCTATTGGAAGGCCGACAAGTGGGTTCTCTGCCATGCTGACAGCCCCAAGGCTGCCGAAGGTGGCTACGTAGGCCTCATCGGCAAGAACCTCGACATCGCCTGCGACTAGAATCTTCCGTCTCAATCTGTAACATCTAGCGGGCTAAATCGTCTCTACCTGTTACAGATTTAGACAAACTGCAGAGAGCTGCCCGAGAATCTCGATCTGTAACACCAAGCCCGGTTTTGGCGGTCTACCTGTTACAGATCAAGACAAACCGCCCCCAACCATCACAAAGGTGCCTGTCCCCTTTGTGGTGGTTGGGGGCGGCGGTATCAAAAAGTGTCAGACGGGGCGGCTGCCGGGCACCTGCGCGCGAAAAGAAGTATCGGTCTGCGTCGTTGCCGTTGAGCGACGCGTTGTTTGTAGGGATACTGAGCCTATGACAACAGCGTGCGAAAGGATTGATGCATGGCTTTCCGTAATGACTTCCTGTGGGGCGGCGCGACGGCTGCCAACCAGTGCGAGGGCGCCTACGACGTGGACGGCCGCGGCCTGGCCAACGTGGACGTGGCTCCGCACGGCCCCGAGCGCTATGCGGTGGTCTCCGGCCAGCGTAAGATGCTCGACTTCGAGGACGGCTATTACTATCCCGCGCAGACCGGCATCGATTTCTATCACCACTACAAGGAGGACATCGCCCTCTTTGCCGAGATGGGCTTTAAGACCTTCCGTATGAGCTTGGCTTGGACCCGCATTTTCCCCAACGGCGACGAGACCGAGCCCAACGAGGCTGGCCTGGCCTTCTACGAGGACGTATTCCGCGAGTGTCAGGCGCACGGCATCGAGCCGCTCGTGACCATCACGCACTTCGACTGCCCGATTCACCTCATCAAGGAGTACGGCGGCTGGCGCAACCGCAAGCTCATCGACTTCTACAAGAACCTCGCGACCACGATTTTCACCCGCTACAAGGGCCTGGTGAAGTACTGGCTTACCTTCAACGAGATCAATATGATCCTGCACCTGCCGTTTATGGGTGCCGGTCTGGTCTTTGAGGAGGGCGAGAACAAGGAGGCCGTCGAGTACCTGGCCGCTCACAACGAGCTCGTCGCCAGCGCTTGGGCAACCAAGATCGCCCACGAGATCGATCCTGAGGTCAAGATCGGCTGCATGCTCGCCGCAGGTAGCTACTACCCCTACAGCTGCCGTCCGGGCGATGTGCGTCAGGCGCAGCTCGACAACCAGGACAATTACTTCTTCGTCGACGTCCAGAGCCGCGGCTACTACCCGGCATATGCTGTCAAGAAGCTCGAGCGTCTAGGCATCGATGTGGGTATGACGGACGAGGACCGCGAAATCCTGGCCGCCAACACCGTCGACTTCATCAGCTTTAGCTATTACAGCACCCGTTGCTCCGCCGGTGCCGATAACCCCGATGTCGAGCGCACCCAGGGCAACGCCTTCGCCGGCGCCAAAAACCCCTACCTGCAGGAGAGCCAGTGGGGCTGGGCCATCGATCCGCTGGGCTTCCGCGTCACCCTTAACGACCTGTACGACCGTTATCAGAAGCCGCTGTTTGTGGTCGAGAACGGTCTGGGCGCCAAGGATGTTGTCGAGGAGGATGGTTCCATCAACGACGACTATCGTATCGACTTCCTGCGTCAGCACATCCAGACCATGCGCGACGCGGTGACCGAGGACGGCGTTGACCTGCTGGGCTACACCACCTGGGGCCCGATCGACCTGGTGTCGGCCGGCACGGGTGAGATGTCCAAGCGCTACGGCTTTATCTATGTGGACCGCGATGATGCCGGCAACGGCACCCTCAAGCGCTCCAAGAAGAAGAGCTTCGACTGGTACAAGAAGGTTATTGCTTCTAATGGTGAGGACCTTTCCTAAGGAAGCTGAGACACTCAACTTCATAGCCTCCTAACCAAGGCGCCCGGCGAGTAGTTAATGCTCGCCGGGCGCCTTGCCGTCTGCGGATTTTGGGACATGTGGCCCGCTTTTTGGGCCCACCTGTCGGTACACTAAAAGCACTATGGGTACCCGCGAGCGACATATCGGCCACGCGGCCGCCCGATCCGCACCCGTGGCGGATCCCAGGGGCGGCAGGCTCTTCGCCATGCCGCGATTCCTTGTTGGCATAACACATCAGGTGTACCGTCACCGCGTCTTTGCTATCGCCGGCGCCATCACCGCACTGTTCCTCATGCTTTTGGCGGCCTTGCCGGCGCTGTTTGCCTTCGACCCCAAACTTTCTAACGCCGTGCCCGCCTATAGCGAGGTGTCCGAAGAGGTCGTGGATGCGCTCGTCCATTCGAGCTCTCTCCCGCTGCTTGTCGCCGCAATTGTATTTTCGATTTGGGGCGTATCGGTCTATCTGCGCTGTTTGGACTACGTGTTGCGCCGCCGCCTTGTTGCCATTGCCACCATCTGCGCCCTGTGGATGATCGAAGTCATTCTCAAGTACAAGTCGTTCACGCCGTTCTATGCCACCGTGCTGTGGTACCTGTACTACGTGCCCATGACGCTCATTCCGCTGCTCTACCAGTTGTGTGGTCTGCGCCTTGCGGGCCTGGAGCAACACCGCCTGGGTCGCCGCTACTGCGCTGCGCTGTGGATTGTGGCCATCCTGCTTATCGGATTTGTGCTCACCAACGATTTTCACCAGCAGGTCTTCCGCTTCGACCGTACAAGCGACACCTGGAGCAACGATTACACGTATGGCTGGGGTTATTTCGCCGTCTTAGTGTGGACGGCCTTTAACTTCGTGGCCTTTTTTATCTTGGTTGGCCGGTCCTCGTCCTTTCGCATCCAGCGTTTCTCGGGCACGGCGGCGCTCGTGCTGCTGGGCGGCGCATTCTTTGCCATCTCATATGCTCTGCGCGTGCCCTGGGCATGGAGGCTCAACTTTTCGCTCGTCTATTGCGTCCTGTGCGTGGTGGCGATGGAAATCTGTCTCGATTGCGGTGTCATTCCGTCGTATCACGACATCGCCGGCATCTTCGACACCTTGCCGCTCGACCTCAAAGTTCTAACGCGCGACTTGCAGGAGGCCTATGCCACGCCGGTGTCAAAGCCAATGCCGGTAGGCGTGCGCGAGGAGTTGCGGACCCAGGAGCACGGGCGCGCCCATGCCTTTGCCGTGGCGTCCGATCCCGATGTGATGTACCGTGCCTTTCCACTGCTGGGCGGATCGGCCCTGCTTGCCCAAGACGTGTCGGAGCTCAACGAGCTTAACCGTGAACTGGCACATCGTCGCATGGAGCTGCAGCGTCAAAATGAGCTGCTCGCCGCCGACTACGACCTTAAGACGCATTTGGCAGATCAAGAGGCCGAGACCTTGCTGGTCCAAGACGTGGACCAGGCGCTTGCCCGCGCGCTCGAAGGGATGTACGACCTGCTGAGCTCGCTGCCGCCGTTGACCGACGAAGCGTCTTCGCACGAGCGTTACCGCATGCTGCAGCGCGCCAAGATGCTCGTCGCCTATTGCAAGCGCAAGGGGTCGCTCACGTTGGCGCAGCACGGGGAGAGCGGTTTTGACCGCGACCGCATTCAGCTCATTGCCAACGAGCTCGCAAGCGACCTGCGCACCATCGATATCGATTGCGCCTCGATTATCGCCATACGGCGCCCGTTGCACGCCAGTACGGTAAGCGCCCTGTACGACTGCGTGTATGACTTTGCGTTTTTTGCCTACACCACCGACCATCCGGCGCTTATGTATCACTTGGGCGACCATGATCGGTGCAGCGTCGAGTTGCGTGCCACGCTTTTCTCCAACGACGAGGAGGATCTTTCGCAGACACCCGCTGCGCAAGAGCTCGAAAGCGCTTTGCAAGGGCGCAACGTGGCATATCGCCTTGAGGGCGAGCCCGGCCAGCTGCGCATGATCGTCTTAATGCCGAGGGCGGGTGAGTGACGATGCAGATTTCGCTCATCCTTCCCCAAATCGTTGCGCTCGATGTTGTCTTTGCCCTGGCTGCGTGTCTGCAGACGATCCACGTCCCGCTCATCTCATCGCGCCGCTCGTCCTATAACCGTAAGGTGATTTGCGCCTACGAGGCGAGCCTTGTGCTTCACCTGATGATTTCGGCGCTCATCTTATTCGCGTCGTCTGGCTCGTATCTGGTGGCGCCGCTTGACGTTTGCGCCAGGGCAATGGGCGGAGTGCTGTGGCTCAATGCCGCAATCTTTGCCTATGGCGTGGTGCTTATGGTGCGCTATCGTCGCCCCGTCATGCTGGCCGAGCTGTCGCTTGTTGTCGCCGTTACACCACCGGTGGTTTTTGCCATGGGCTCGGCGTGGACCGTTGTCCTTATCGCAGAGGGAGCGTTCTTCCTGTTCCGTTCCATCGCGGCGCTCTTGATGGACGTCCGTAACCGCCAGGAGGATATCACCATGTTCTCGACGATCGAGACCATCAACGTGATTCCCGTGGGCATCCTGTATCTAGACCCGAGGGGCCGTCCGCTGCTCATGAACCGCTGCATGCGCAAAAACCTGGTGGAACTTCATATGCCCACCGATCTAGGTGACATGAGCGGCACATGGAACGACCTGCGCAAACTTAGCATGCAAATGCCCGAAAGCAGTAGGAACCGCGTGCGGATTAACTTGGACCGTTTTGGTGAGGCGCGGGCGGTGGTCGAGATTTCTCCCGCCGAGATTCGCTTGTTTGTGCACGATGACGTTATGGTTTCGGGCCGCCTCTTTGAGCGCATTATCGGCCTGGATGTAACAGAGTATGCGTATGCTCATGATCGCCTGGCGCAAGCCAACCACCTGCTTGAGCTTGCGGGCCAAGAGCTCCAAGCCCAGATCGAAGAAGTCAAAAAAGTTGCCGACAATGCGGCCTATCTGCGTATGCGCGCTCGCGTGCACGACGTGATCGGGCAGCGTCTGTCCATCCTCCATCGTTATCTGGAGGAGGGGCGCCTGGATGACGAGTCACTCGAGCAGATCGACCCGCTGCTGCGCTCAATCGCTGCCGATCTGCGCAGCGGGGGCGACACCGAACCGGCAGAGCAACTGGGCGATATCGTCCATGCCTTTGGCCTGGTGAGCGTGCAGATCGATGTGGAGGGCGCGCTGCCTGAGGACGCGCGTGTCGCCGCCGCATTTTTGCAGATTATCCGCGAGGCCTCGACCAATGCCACCAAGCATGCGCAGGCGCACCGGGTCCACGTGCGTCTGTGGCAGGAGGGGGCGGATGCTGGCGCCGTCGCGCGCATGACGATTTCTAACGACGGGTCCCCGGCTCCCGTATCGTATCGCGAGGGAACGGGTATTCCAGGTATGAGGCATGTCGCGCAAGATCTGGGTGGCAGCCTAGAGGTCCACGCCGCCCCGCCCTTTACGCTTACGGTATCCATTCCGCTTAACGCCAACGACACGTCCCAAAGGAGAAACTCATGATCCGCGTGTTAATTGTCGAAGATCAGGCCATCCTGCGCGAGAGCTTGGCGCGCTCCGTTGGCGACCAGCCCGATATGACCGTTGTTTCCGCCATTGCCGATGCTTCTGAGGCCTTGGGTGTCGCGCTCAAGGAGCGCCCGGACATGATACTGATGGACGTATGCACCGAGCATGATTCCAACGGCATCGTGGCGGCGGCGCGCATTAAAGAACAACTGCCCGAGTGCCGCGTCATTATCATGACGGGTATGCCCGAGATCACCTTTGTCGACCAGGCACGCGAGGCGGGCGTCGACAGCTTTGTGTATAAGAACGTCGGTATCGACGAGCTGTTCGCCGTGATGCGCTCCACGCTGGCGGGCTATTGCACGTTTCCCAAGCCGCCCGAGAGCATTTTTTCGGGCACGGCGGCCCTCGACGATGTCGAGCTATCGATCTTGCGCCTTGCCTGCGAGGGCAAAAGCCGCCGCGAGATTGCGGCCGAGCTGTTTATGAGCGAGGGCACCATCAAGCGCCGCATCTCGGAGATCCTCAACAAGACCGGCTACGACAACATCATGCGCCTGGCCGTGCACGCGGTAACGGAGGGCAGCATCGTTCCCAACATGGAGCGCTAACGCTCGTTACGCATCGGCATAAAGCGGCGGGGCCGCAGGATCATTTCCTGCGGCCCCGCCTGGCATGTGCGCGGATATGTCCGCCAATCCGCGGCTATCGGTGTCTGCCGTTACGCGATGGTTGCGCTGTAAGAGGCGACGTCCTCGTAGGAATCGGTCAGGTAGGCGTCGATGCCGATGGTCGTGTTGACCAGGTCGTCAAGACTGTCAAGCTCGCCGCTCGAGAACGTGAATTCCTCGGTGGCGCTGGTGCCGGGCATCAGGTTAGCCGAGAACCAGGGTTCCTTCATGGTGCCGTTGACGTTGGTCTTGCCGGAAGGAGCGTAGAAGGTCAGGTCCTTGTCGCTCTTGTTGGTGATGTTGACGACAAAGCCGATGTCGCCCCAGTCGTCCTTGAACTTCTCGGTGATGGTGATGGTGCACAGATCGTCATCGGCGACGGTGACGGCGGGGGAGATTTCGACGTTCTGGACATCGTCGTCTTCGACGGCCTCATCGATCTCCTCTTCCTTCTCGGCCGCCTCGCGATCCTTCTTCACCGTACCGGACAGGTCCTTGTCGGACTTGGTAAAGACAAGATTGCCGTCATCTTCTTCGAGGATGAGTTTGCCGTCCTTGAGCTTCATGTCGTGCGACTCATCTTCGGCGGTGATGGTTACGGTGGTGGCGTCCTTTGCCTCCCATTTAAGGTCGACGACTTCAAGGAACAGGTCGAGGGCGCCTGTACCGTCCTCATCGAGAATCAGGACGCAGTGGACACCCCAATCCTCGAGCATCTTCATGTACTCATCGGTCAGCTCTTCGCCATCCACGGTTCCACCCGAGAGTTCCCAGCTGCCGACGAAGTTGGCCTTGGGGTCCTTGCCGCCGCCGCTGCAGCCCGTCAGGGCAAAGGCGAGCGCCAGGACGCATGTCAGGAATGCGAGTACGGATTTTTTGAACGTTGTCTTCATGGTGTCCTCCTTTATCGAACGAAACCCATAGAAGCAAATGCGGGGGTGGCGGATCCCCCGCCAATTACCAGATAGAGGGGCTAGGGCCGGGGCGTTCCGCAGTTGCTGCAGAACTTGCCGCCGTTTTCGCTGCCGCAGTTGGGGCAGAACCACTTGGCCGGTGCCGAGGCGGGTGCGGGACTACCGCACTCGGAGCAGAACTTGCCGGTGTTGGTGGCGCCGCAGCTGCAGGTCCATGCGCCGGCCGCAGGTGCGGCGGTGGGAGCCGGTGCGGGGGCGTGAGCCGGAGCCGGCTGCGGAGCGGCCTGCTGCTGTGCCTGGCCGGCGGCGAACAGCTGGCTGGCGTTCATGCCGCCCATGCCACCTGCCATGCCCATGCCCATAAAGCCTGCCATCGCGCCGTTGGGGTTGGCGGCTGCCGCGCGCATTGCGTCGCTCTGGGCGCTGGCGATGTTGGCTGCCGCCATGGTGGGATCGCGCATGACCGCGGCTTTCTGCAGGTCCTTGATCATCTGCTCGTCCTCTTGCGAGGCGGCGATGGAGTTGACGCCAAAGCTCACGATCTCGACGCCGCGCAGGTCACGCCAGTCGGCAGAGAGGACCTCGTTGAGCGCGCGGGCGAGCTCGGTGGTGTGGCCGGGGATGGCGCTGTAGCGGATGCCCATCTCCGAGATCTTGGCAAAGGCGGGCTGCAGGGCGGTGAGCAGCTCGGACTTAAGCTGGCTGTCGATCTTGTCGCGCGTGTAGCTATCGGTCACGTTGCCGCATACGTTGGTGTAGAACAGCAGCGGGTTGGTGATGCGGTACGAATACTCGCCGTTGCAGCGCACGGAGATGTCGACGTCCAGGCCAATGTTGTTATCGACCACGCGGAAGGGCACGGGCGAGGCGGTGCCGTACTTGTTGCCGATGATCTCCTTGGTGTTGATGAAGTAGACGCGCTGGTCCTTGCCTGCATCGCCGCCAAAGGTAAAACGGCTGCCGATATTGGCGAAGGTCTCCTTGATGGAATCGCCCAGGTTGCCGCTAAAGACGCTCGGCTCGCTGCCGGTGTCGAAGACGAACTCACCGGGCTCCAGCGCGACTTCGATGATCTTGCCGTTTTGCACCACGAGCATGCCTTGTCCGTCGTTGACGGCGATGACCGAGCCGTTGGAGATGACGTTGTCCTCGCCGCGCGTGTTGGAGCTGCGGCCACCGGTACGTTTGCTGCCCTTGCAGGCCAAGACGTCAGCAGGCATCGATTCGCAGTAGATAAATTCCTTCCACTGGTCGGCCATGACGCCGCCGGCAGCTCCCAATCCAGCTTTCAAGAGTCCCATGGTGATCTTCCTTTCTCGTCAAAGGCCGGGTGGTATTGGTTGGATTGCTTAGTCGTCCTTGTCGTCTTTCATGACAACGGTGGTCTCGGTGTGGCTGAAGGTGTCGTGTTTCTCGGTCAGGTCGAGCTCGCCACAATACTCATCGGCACAGGTTGCTTCGTTGGCCGTCTTGAGCTGGCCTACCAGTAGCACGTCTCCGATAATCACGATGATCAGCGGCGCGATGATATTGATGAGGATGCCCTCGATATCAAAGGTGAGGTAATCCGGATCGAAGGCGTATTCCCCCATAAAGAGAATCTGGGAGAGGACAAACCCGATCACAAAGAACAGCACCGAGGCGATGGCGAGCTTGGGCTTGGAGCAGGGGAGCTCGCCGACCATGCGACCGGTCTGGCCGTTCATGGCAAACAGATAACTCTTGCCGTTCCACGAGGTAGAGAGCATCCACACGGGGAACAGGGCGTAGTCGCTGTCTTCCCAGGTGTAGTCGAGCTGCTTGCTTTCGACCGTGGCATCGTCGTATTCGTCGACGACGGTCTCGCGCAGGGCCGAGATTGTGCTTTCTTCCATACGGCGCTCGGCGCGCGCCTTGCAGGTCTCGCAGTCCTCGTCGTAACGGTTGGCGATGTAGCCGGGCATATATGCGACCGAGAACGGACGCAGTGCGTCGTAGTCAAACGGCTCGATGGCGTCCATGTGGCCGTCGGGCATCTTGGATGATCCGTCGACGGGCACGCGCTTAAACGAGATATTTCCCTTGCGGTAGGCATCGTAGTGGTCGGTGGTCGTGACGGTGCGGTCGGATTCCTCGGTCACGGTCTCGTTGGTCGCGTCAAAGTACACTTCGCCGTCAACGCGGGCGCCGTAGAGCCAAAACGGCACGTAGACACCTTGGACCTCGTCGATGTGGTTGCCGGTGACAAAGCTCTTGGGCAGCAAGATCTTGCCCTTGTAGTGTTCCTTGAGTGCGGCCGTGACGTCATCGCGCCCGAGCTTAAACGGAATCACCAGGTCGGGCGAGAAGTCGCCAGAGAGCTGGCCGGGCGCCACGGCGGAGTTGCCGCAGTACGGGCAGGTGGTGACGGCGACGGTGCCGTCGGACACGAGCTCGGCGCCGCACGACGAGCAGATGTAGCCGGCGTTTTGGGCGAGTTCCTGCACCGCGTCGTCGGCGACGGGCTTGGGCGTTGCGGCTGCTGCATCGGCTTTGGCATCTGCCTTGTCCTGGCGCTCGCGATAGAGGGCCTCGACTTCTTCGACTTCAAAACGAGAATCGCAGTAGTCGCAGACGAGCTTTTGCTCGGCACTGGCAAAGTGAAGGGGGCCGCCACACGCGGGGCATTGATAGTTGATGCTCTCAAAGGCCATGATCGGTCCTTTCGCTGCCGGAGGCTATGCGCCGATGGCGCCGCCGCAGTATTCGCAGCGCCCGCTGGCATCGGGAATGGTGGTGGCTCCGCAGAAGGGGCAGGTCACCGCGGTCTTGGGGGCTTTGGCGGCCACGACGCTGTCGCGCGTCTCCTGGCGCAGCTGCACCAGCGCATCGCGGACTTCGGTTGCCTGGCGCTTGGCCTCGCGATATTCGATGGAGCCGCGCTGATCGATGGTGGAGTCGTTCACGCGCAGGTTGATCTCGGTAAAGTACGGCGTGTTGACGTGGATGGTCAGATTAAAGTCGTAATCCAGGTCGTAGCGCGGCGGGTTGTAGCTCTCGCGCTCGCCGTCCTTGGTCTCGCGATAGATCTCGGTGCGTTGTTCGTCGATATCCATATCGCAGCCGAGTACCTGCGAGAACTCGATGATGTCGGGATTGGCGTCGCGCCAGCGGCTCTGCGAAGTGATGATCAGCAGGCCCGCGTCCTCATCGAGCATGATATTGGTGCGCCCGGCAGAAAGCGTGCGCGTGGGGTTGAACGAAGACAGGCGCTCGGCGTTGGCCTCGCGGTAGGCGAGTTGCTCACGGATGTCGTCCGCGGTGCTGGAGCGATAGCCGTGAAAGTAGGGGGAGAGCTTGCCGGCGCACTCTTTGCACAGGTAGCCTTCATTGATTTTTGTCTTACCTAGAAGTCCCAGCTCGGTACCGCAAATCGCGCACTCTTTCTTCTCGAACATCTTGTCAAAGAAGCCCATGGCTGCCTCCCATCAACTGGTAGCGTGTGTCACTTTTGATGATGGGGGAGTGCGCGATCCTTCGCGATACCCAGACGGCTCAAGGAGTCTCCACAACTGGGACATATGGCCCATTTTTGACTAGTCGTTGGGGACGTTCTTAAACGACTAGTCGCGGGGGACACTCTTCGGCCACTCATTGGGGACGTACTTAAATGAGTGGTAGTTGGAGACACTCCTGGCCGAGCTAGAGATCGCGCGCGTTCCTTCTGGTCCATGCGGCTCAAAATCGCGGCGTGATGTGGACGGCTGGGGTCGAATTGGCAACATTTCGAGCCTGGCTTCGGTATTGAGACTGGTTCTTTATTAAAATAGATTTCCAGACAATTGAGCGGCTGGGGGGTTAACCATGAGGGGCATGGGAGACACAACCGCATATTTGCGTCGGGGCATTCGGGAGATTATATGCCTGGCGCTGTTCTTCTTCACGTTTTTGGCGTGCGAGTATCTCTTTGATGTGCGCATGGCCGAGTTCGTGCCATCGAGTGAGGTCGTCATCTACGAGAGCATCGTTGTCGGCGCGAGCGTGATTGGCTTTTTCGTGCGCCCATTTCTGTACTATCGCCTTCCCCAGACGATCGATGCGACGAGCGATATTACAGGCGTGCTGTTGGTATCGGCGTTGCTGCTGATGATTACGGCAGTGCGGTTTGAGGTGGTAATTGTCGGCGGCCTGGTGGCGTGCTGCGCCCTGGGCTATTGCGGATCGACCGCCCATGCCAATCTTGCGCGGCGTTTTGCGCAGACGCCCTGCCTGGCGCGCGCCGCCGCACTTTCCTATGCCATGGGCGTTCTGGTACAGGTGATCAACCACATGGCGATGCCTGTCGGTATTCCTCAGCAGGCTGTTCTGGTCGTCTGTGCGATCGCGCAGGTGGCGTTGCTCCACGGTGTCCGACGCGCCAAGCTGCGCGACGAGTCCGACCCCAACTTTGAACCCAGTGCCGCCGGGCTTTCGGTAGATGCTCTGGAATATGGCGCCAAGTGGCATGACGATCCCGAGGCAAAGGCGGCATTCCGTCGCGCCGTAGTTCGCCTGACCGTGGCGACGGCGTATCTTTCCAGCGTATTCGCC
>SKFA01000300.1_pt1 | contig 37988 bp, 25 predicted proteins | sample 4820291 | NCBI WGS metagenome assembly SKFA01 (sample SAMN11008795, study PRJNA524170) | human gut metagenome | isolation source: fecal sample from pouch patient p30 | place: Israel: Tel-Aviv | reverse complement strand
GTATCTTCCAATCTTCATCAAAAGGTTGGATATATATATTGCAAGCGCATTCTTTCCCGACATTGATTAGAGATATTTTTAATATTGTACATTTAGAGTCAAATATAATGTCGGATTTTTCTAACGCAAGATGAAAATGTGGAATTAATCCAACCCTAGTATTCAATTGAGCAAGAATAAGATCATTTTGTTTTTCTACAAGTCTGATATTTTCTTTACTAGTGTTAAAATCTATTTGCCAATCTCTAAATTCTTTGTTTTGTTTATCTCTTTTGTGTGTCTGGAAAAGTGTGAAACAACTAAAGATAAAAGAAGTTATAGCTAAAATAGTATCAAGCATAGTACACCTCAATAAATCTAATGAATTTTAAATTTTTCGTTATAAAAATGGTTTAAAGGTAGCATTGGCTTTAGCGGTTGAAATTTTCTTCAAAAATGTTGAATCTATATTTTGAATTATAAAGGGTTCACCAGAAGGATAATAAGGCTTTGCTGATAGAGAAAAATCTCCTAATGGTTTATCAAGATTATAATATTCAATATCAACTTGAATTACAGTCTTACCTTTATTTCTATCATTACTATCTTTCATCAAAAATGGAGGTGTTGAAAGGATACGTCCAATAGCATAAACACCCGCATTTTTATTTTTATAAGAAGCTTGTGTAAGCCCTTTTCGAGTAATATATAAAAGTACATAATCTCCTGGTTTCATAGGTTCTTTATAGAGAAATGTTTCAGTCCGGTTTGAGTATTTTTTAGGCATTTCTAAAAAGTAATTCCATTGAATCCCTTCCTTTGAATAGGCAATATTGATAGGAATAGAAAAGTAATTCGGTTTGGAATTACAAAAAGAAATTGAAGAATCAAGATCTTTCGAATGTGCAAATTGATAGATGTAGTTTGTTAATTCATGGAACACGTCGCTACTTTCATTCCATTGCCATTCTGATGAATTTTTTGTACAGAGAGAGAATATCTTTGGATTATCAAAAGAATTGTTAAAAAATATCCATTTTAATCCGTCAGTTAAAATAACTTTGTTATTCTGACGAGCTGATAAGTGGCGTTCAATTTTAGGCTTCAGCTCCTCAAAAATATCTTTATCATAAATGTGTTCTTTCAAAAAAGGAGATTTTACTTCAACTGTGAAGCGATAATCTACGTTATTTTTTCTATTTTCCCAATTCCAGTTTTTAGATACGACTAAGTCTGGCGTAGTAGATTTTTCTTCACAATTATCTTCGAGATAAGTGCCGCAGTATTGCAAATAATCATGGATAGTAGTGGCAGTTTTTGTTGAAACATCAATAACATCTAAATCTGGGCAAATAGATAGGATAAAAGGCTTAACAACCTCATTTTGGATGTTTATTTCTCTAAAGTCATTGTTGTTTTTCCATTTATTTAACCAATTTTGATATTCTTGAAAAGTTAAAACTTTGTTTTGTTCAGTAAGTATATTTTCCATATAGATTTTCTCCTTATCACAATAAGTTTTGTAAATATTATAGCATTTCATAAAGAATTAGTCATTTTTTTTCTTTGACTGGTTAAAAAATCCTCTTTCTAATATGCGATTAGTGAAGGGGTTACACAGATCTTAAAAAAATCCCTTTTTGTACCTTGAAAATTGAATTGCCTGTCCGAAGTGATACCTGATATTGAGTGGGCATTCTGCCTGCCTTATCAGAGAAAACGCTGCGAAAGGAAATTTTGGAGTAGGAACGGATTTGGAAGGAGAACAGGCAGGACTTAGAGAGGGGAGTGAGCTAGAAAAAAGAAATAAAAGATATAGTATCAATAAAATATAGAAAAGAGGCAGAGAAAAGTATGAAAAAAACAGTAAAAAGAATTTTCTCAGGCGTACTTTCGGCACTTACAATCTTAACCTCTGTTGTGCAGCCGATGACAGCGTATGCAGGAGAAACAAATCCAAAATCTTATGAAATGGAATACCCTGCATTGGAACAGGTAAAAGCTCAGCTTCAGGAAGATGAGATTGTAACTGTGCAGGATTATGAAGTGGAAAAAGGCAGTGATTTTGATATAAAGACAGATTTTTCCGGCATGAAGTTTCATTCTGATCAAGTAAAAGTGACATTTTATGAAGCGAAGAATCAGAAGGGGCAGGATTTTCATACAGACCATGCGGACACTTATCAGGCAGTGTATTTTGTAGAGCCAGTTCGAGAAGCACCGAACTACCATGTGATTAGAAATATTATAGTTACCGAGTGTAAAGAACATCCGTCATCGTCAAGAGATCATGGAAAACAGGAGAAAAATTTAGAAGAGGAAGAAGAAGTTTCTCAAAAAGAGGAACAGATTTTAACAGAAGGTGAATTTTCACAGGCACTAGAGGAAAGCAAGAAGCAGGATACTTATGATGAAGAATCTGGGTTAGGTCTTTATGATGTGATGGCGCAGGCAGGGGAACAGGAGATTGATCTTTTTCAGATGAAAGAAGGAGAAAACGTTACTTTTGTAGCTCTTGCTTCCAATCAGGCAGCAAGAGCAACACAGGCGGTTACAATCACAAAAGGTCCGTTATATCGTTATCAGGATTATGATCTGGGTACTTATGTGACAGAGCCTTATTTTATTTCTTATGGAAATGTCCATGCCACTGCTTATTGTATCCAGCCGTCTTTACCGGGACCGGGAACAGGCACTTATACAATTACAAAAATTGAGGATAATCAGGCACTTGCAAAGGTCTGCTATTATGGGACAGAAGCGGCAGGAAAAGAAAGTTATTTTGCAAAACATCACAGTGATTTTTCAGAAGGAAAGCGGTTTATCCTTACGCATATAGCGGCAGCGTATGCCTATGGAAGTGCAGATGCCTTTTATGGAGCAAATGGAACAGCAAAATCTTTGGCAATGGAAATCTACAATTATTGTGTAGGAAAGCCGGAAATTCCAGAGATTTCCATGTCTTTTTCTAACAATCATGTGAAGGCATTTCAGGAAGGGCAGGAACAGCGGACAGAGGATATTACATTTACTGCAGATTCTTTGCAGTCTATTACCATGCAGCTTCCAAAAGGAGTTGTATTTCATAACCTTACAACTGGAAAAAACAGCGCTGCCGGAGCAAAGGTAACACTTTCGGGCGGAACGAAGTTTTATTTAAGTGCGCCGCTTACACAGACAGAAGATGTGGAAGGTTCTTGGACAGCAACCATGCAGGGAAGTATTACAAAGGATTACTCTGCATATAAACTGACCACAAATGACAGTGTGCAGGATTTGGCATTTGTATTTGGAGAAGGAGTGGAACAGGAACAGTACGTTGAATTTTCTGTAGAGTGGTTGAAAAATGCGAAAATAGAACTTGTTAAGAAAGATCAGGGCAGTCAGAAGAAAATGGAAGGAGCGATATATGGTGTATATCGTGATGAAGATTGCACAGATTTGATTGTAGAAATGCCTGCAACGGATAAAAAAGGTGCTTCCAGCGTTACCATAGAAAAGACACAGGATACCGTTTACTTAAAAGAAATCTCCGCACCACAGGGATATGTGCTGGATACAAAATCCTATGGCGTGAAATTGGAAGTAGGAAAGACGGTACAGATAGAAGTTACGGATCGGGAGCAGCTTGCTTCTTTAACCGTTTATAAAGAAGGAGAAGTTCTGACAGGCGCAGAGGTTACGGAAGAAGGGGTGACCTTTTCTTATACAAAAGAGAAACAAAAAGGTGCTGTGTATGATGTTTATGCAGAAAAAGAGATTGTCCGGGCAGATGGAACAGTTGCTTATAAAAAAGGTGCTGTGGTGAAAAAAGGACTAAAAACAGGAGAAGATGGAAGTGTTACACTTTCAGAACTTCCTCTTGGTACTTATAAAGTAGTGGAAGTAAAAGCACCTGAAAATTTTGTATGCAAGGGAGAATCCCAGACAGTTACCTTGTCCTATGCAGGACAGAATGAAGAAGTTGTTTTTGAAACCGTAACATTTGTAAATGATAGGCAGAAAGCAAGTGTGTCCGTAAGAAAAGAGGATCAGGACACAGAAAATCCACTGGCAGGTGGTATTTACGGATTATATACGGCAGAAGACGTCTATGGAAAGTCTGGAAAACTGCTGGTAGAAAAAGATACTTTGATTGAAAAAGTCACAACAGGAGAAAATGGAACAGCCAGTTATCAGGCAGACCTCCCCATTGGATATACTTACTATATCAAAGAATTGCAGGCACCCGCTCAGTATGTAAAAAATGAAACCGAGAAGTTTTCTTTTCATTTTCAGTATGTAGAGGGAGAAGAACAATGTTCTTTTTCTCATACGTTTCAAAATGAGAGGGTAAAGGCAGAAATTGTTTTGGAAAAAGAAGATGCTGAAACTGGAAAAACACCACAGGGAGATGCGTCTTTAAAAGGGGCTGTATATGGACTGTATGCCCGTGAAAATATCGTGCATCCAGATGGGAAAACCGGAGTTTTGTATCAAAAGGACGAACAGGTAGCGACTTTAAAAACCGATGATACAGGCAAAGCAGAAGTAAAGGACTTGTATTTAGGAAATTATTATATCAAAGAGATTACTCCTCCGGCGGGCTATCTCTTAGATGAAACCGAGCATGATGTGGTATGCGATGATGAAGGCGATACGGTTGCCATTGTAAAGAGAGTGTGTAAGGTAAAGGAACAAGTGAAAAAACAGCCGTTTCAGTTAATTAAAGCCGGAAATAATGGAAATACAGACGCAGAACTCTTAAAAGGGGCAGGTTTTCAGGCATATTTGGAATCTTCTTTAAAGAAAAATGAAGATGGGAGCTATGATTTTGCTTCTGCAACTCCCGTAGTAATTGGCGAAAATGGAGCAACAGAGTTATTTACAGATGAAAGAGGGTATGCTTGCAGTATCCCACTCCCGTATGGAACGTATGTGGTTAGGGAAACAACAACACCGCCAAACTATAAACCTGTAAAAGACTTTATTGTCCGTGTTACAGAGCATAAGCCGGATACACCGCAGATCTGGAGAGTTCTTCTGGATAAAGAGTTTGAGGCAAAGTTAAAAATCGTAAAAAAGGACGATGAAAGTAAAAAGCCTGTACTGAAAAAGGGGACAGAGTTTAAGGTATATGATTTGGACAGAAAAAAATATGTGGAACAGGTTACCACCTATCCTACAACGGTAGTGCATAAGTCTTATTTTACAGATGAAACTGGGTACTTAATTCTTCCTCAGAATTTGGATGCAGGACATTACCGTATTGAGGAAGTCACAGCACCAGACGGTTATACTTTGAATGAAAATTATTATGAGGTTTCCGTAGCTTCTGATACAGCATATCAGATGGACAGTATTTCAGGAGATGTCATTATTGAAGTGGTATATGAAAATCATCCGGTAAAAGGCGAATTGCAGATTGTAAAAAAGGGAGAAATCTTAGAAGATTTTGATAAAGACTTTTCTTATCAGGAAATCAATCTTTCCGGTGCAGTCTTTGATTTGTATGCGGCAGAGGATATTTATACTGCAGATGCGCAGAAGGACGAGCAGGGGAACCGGATACTGGAGTATGCAGAGGGAACGAAGGTTGCTACCCTGACAACAGATTGGGAAGGAAAGGCAAGTGTGTCAGATTTACCACTTGGAACGTATGAACTGGTAGAGATCACAGCACCCGAAGGATTTGTGAAAAATCCAGAGCCGCAGAAAGTGACATTCAAATATGAAGATCAGAACACTCCTGTAATTGAGCAGGAAGTCCTGTTAAAAAATGAACGCCAGAAAGCAAAAATTTCCGTAGTAAAGCGAGATGCAGAAACAAAAAAAGAAATAAAAGGTGCAGTCTTTGGATTGTATGCGAAAGAAGATATTCAGGTGGGAAATCAGACTTTAGTAAAAGCGGATACACTGATTGGGAAAGCTGAAACAGGGGAAGATGGAAAGGCAACATTTTCTTTTGATCTGCCATTTGGAAAATATTATGTGAAGGAACTGGAAGCGCCAGCGGGCTATGTATCTTCGGAGCAAGTGCTTGATGTCGATTTTTCCTATCAGGGACAGGACATTGATGTGGTAGAACTTACATCAGAATTTTTAAATCAGCCGACAAAAGTTTCCATTACTAAAGTCGATACTGCAACAGGAGTCGAGCTTTCCGGGGCAACCCTTGTGGTGCTTGATAAAAATGGGGAAATGGTAGACAGTTGGAAATCGGTTAAAGGGGAAGCGCATGTCATTCGTGGACTAAAAGTTGGAGAAACGTATACTTTAAGAGAGGAAACTGCCCCGTATGGTTATCTGAGGGCAGAGGAAGTTTCCTTTACTGTGAAAGACACGGAGGAAATTCAAAAAGTGGAAATGAAAGATGATGTGCCGACGGGAAGTATTCTGATTAACAAAAAAGGTGAATTTTTAGAAAAGGTATCAGTTTTTGAGCAGATTGGAGGCTGGATTTCCCATGTATTTGAATACCTGTCAGGCTCATTGAAAGAGGTTACTTTTGCAGTGTATGCAAGAGAAGATGTTCCGGCGGCAGATGGGGAAAGCAAGGATTATTATAGAAAAGATGAATTGGTAGCGGAGATTACTACAGATCACGCAGGTGTTGCAAGAATTTCCGGTTTGCCACTTGGAAAATACTATGTAAAGGAAAAGGAAACAGCACATGGATTTGTACTGGATCAGGAAGCCAGAGAAATTGACCTGTTATATCGTGATCAGGAAACAGCAGAAATTACATATTCCACAGACTGGCAGAATAAACGCCAGAAAGCAGAAGTGACTGTGTGGAAGAAAGAAAAAGATGCAGACCGTATGCTGCAAGGTGCAGTATTTGCCCTTTGTGTCAAGGAAGATATAAAAAATGCACAGGGAAACGTAATCATGAAGGCAGATACCGTGATTGAGGAACAGGCAACAAATGCACAGGGAATGCTGCGTTTCGAGGCAGATTTACCAGTGGGATATACTTATTATATCAAAGAAACAGCTCCGGCACCGGGCTTTTCTATGACCGGAGAGAGAAAAGAATTTACTTTTGATTCAGAAAACAGTGAGGAAGCGTGTGTATCTTATGAATTTACTTTTGAGAATGTACCGACAGTGGTAGAATTTACGAAAACTTCTCTGACAGATGGAAAAGAGGTAGAAGGTGCAAAACTTCAGGTAAAAGATGAGCAGGGAAAGGTCATTGACGAATGGGTTTCTGCAAAAGAACCACATATTATCAGAGAATTGGTGGCAGGGCATACGTATGTGCTGGAAGAAACACTTCCGGCAGATGGTTATGTAACAGCAGAAAGTATCTCTTTTACTGTTGAAGATACAGGAGAAGTCCAGAAAGTAGAAATGAAAGATGATATTACGAAAGTCGAAATTTCTAAAACGGACATTTCAGGAAAAGAGCTTCCCGGCGCAAAATTAACGATTTTGGATCAGGAAGGAAATGAAGTAGAAAGCTGGACGTCTGGTGAGAAACCTCACTATATTGAGATGCTTCCAATCGGAAAGTATACGCTTCATGAAGTGTCTGCACCGGACGGGTATTTGGTAGCAGAAGATATTATTTTTGAAGTAAAAGATACAGGGGAAATCCAGAAGGTTGTGATGAAAGATGAGAGGAAGCCTTCTGAAAATGTGGAACAGCCACAGGAATCAAAACCGACAGGAAATGCCCCCAAAACAGGAGATACCAGCCATGTAGAATTGTGGGTGCTGTTATCTGCAATGGCAGTGTTACTGGCAGGTTCTTCTTATTACTGGATTAAGAAAAGGAAAAAATAACATGGGAGATTCCCATAACTGGAAAGGCGGTCACGGAAAATCTGTGGCTGCCTCTTTTTAAAGGAGCAGAAAACATGGTAGGAAAAATAATTTTTGGAGTTGCTGTTATTTTGACATTTGGCTTATATTGTTGTGTCCGTGTAGGTGGTCAGGCGGATCGCCAGATGGAAGAAATGCTGCAAAAGAAAAGGAAGGATCAGGAAAATGGAGAAAGCGGATAAGAGAAAATATGCAGAGGACAAACCTTTGGTGTGTGAGGACTGCTATTTTTGGAGCAGACGAAAAAATGGCTGCACCAGAAAACAGTGCTATTATCTTCTCCCAAAACAGCCAGAGAAAGATACGAAAAAAGCAGGACAATGTGTGGGTTGCCCTTATGGAAAACATTCTCCTTGTATTGGATACTGTTTGCAGAAAATATTACAGGACATGAGAAAGAAGAAATCAGGAAAGGAAGAAACAGCCTATGCAGGACGAAGTCAATGAGAAAGTTGTGTCCCTGTGTATCCGTGGAGGAAAAATTTCTGCACAGATTTTAAAAAGTGCATTATTAAAAACTTTGACAAAGCTGGAACAGCAGAAATCCCAGAGGAAGCAAAAGAAAGGGGTATCTAAGGAAGAAAAAAATTTGGCAGTTTATAAAGGAAAACAAAGCATGGAGAAACTCAAGGAGCAGAACTGTGAACTTTCCAACATTGAGATTACAGACGGAAATATTAAATCCTTTGAAAAGTATGCCAGAAAATACAATGTTGACTATTGTCTGAAAAAAGACCGCTCTTCAGAACCGCCCCGTTATTATGTGTTTTTTAAAGCAAGAGATGTAGATTCTATGACCGCAGCATTTAAGGAATATACAGGCTGGAGTATGAAGCAAAGCAAAAAAGTATCCATACGGAAAAAACTCTCTCAGGTAAAGGAACATCAGGCACAGCACCGAGAAAGACAGAAGACAAAGAGTAAGGAGAGAGATGCTGCACGATGAAAAAGAAAGAACAGAAAAAAGAAAAGCAGTTCAAAAAAGTATGGGAAAAGCTGTGGCAGAATGTTATAGGAAGGTTGCCAGAGGTAGACATAAAGAGATTGTTTCTGACAAACCTGCCCTATGTACTTGTATTTTATATAGTGAATAAATTGGCATGGCTTTATCAGTATTGCCAGGGAAATTCTTTACTGGAACGTCTGAGTGTTTTGACATTGAATGTATCGTTGGCATTTGAGAATATTTTGCCGAGTTTGCGGTTTTCTGATATAGGAGTGGGATTTACAGGTGCAGTTTTATTAAAAGGGATTGTCTATGTGAAAGGTAAGAATGCAAAGAAATTCCGTCAGGGAGTGGAATATGGTTCTGCCCGTTGGGGGACAGCAAAGGATATTGCACCTTTTATGGACTCTGCATTTGAAAACAATATCATTCTTACGCAAACGGAAAGGCTTACCATGAACAGCCGCCCGAAAAAACCGAAGTATGCCAGAAATAAAAATGTTATGATTATTGGTGGCTCCGGTTCAGGTAAGACGAGATTTTATGTGAAACCTAATTTAATGCAGATGACACCAAATGTCAGTTATGTAGTGACTGATCCGAAAGGGACTATTTTAGTAGAATGCGGAAAGATGCTGCAAAAAGGGACACCCAAAATAAAAGACGGAAAGCCGGTACTGGATAAGAATGGGAAGGTAATCTATGAACCTTATAAGATTAAGGTTTTAAATACAATCAACTTCAAAAAGAGTATGCACTATAACCCGTTTCGTTACATACGCAGTGAAAAAGATATTTTGAAACTGGTCAATACGATCATTGCCAATACAAAAGGTGATGGGGAAAAATCAGGAGAAGATTTCTGGATTAAAGCGGAACGATTGCTGTATTGTGCTTTAATTGGGTATATCTATTACGAAGCACCGGAAGAAGAACAGAACTTTTCCACACTTTTGGAATTTATCAATGCTTCTGAGGCAAGGGAAGATGATGAAGAATTTAAAAATGCAGTTGATGAACTGTTTGAGGAACTGGAAAAGGAAAAACCGGAACATTTTGCAGTCAGACAATACAAGAAATATAAACTGGCTGCCGGAAAGACTGCGAAATCTATTTTGATTTCCTGTGGGGCAAGGCTGGCACCGTTTGATATTGCAGAATTGCGGGAGCTGACTTCTTATGATGAGCTGGAATTAGATATGCTGGGAGATCAGAGAACTGCAATGTTTGTTATTATTTCTGATACGGACGATACGTTTAATTTCCTTGTGGCAATCATGTATACGCAGCTTTTCAATTTGTTGTGTGACAGAGCAGATGATGTGCATGGAGGGCGTTTACCTTACCATGTGAGATTGTTATTAGATGAGTTTGCTAATATCGGGCAAATTCCGAAATTTGATAAGTTGATTGCGACTATACGAAGCAGGGAAATTTCTGCTTCGATTATCTTGCAATCCCAGAGCCAGTTAAAAACGATTTATAAAGATGCCGCAGAAACCATTTTGGGGAATTGCGATACCATGTTATTTTTAGGAGGAAAAGAAGGAAGCACTTTAAAGGAAATATCAGAAACATTAGGAAAGGAAACCATAGACTTTTATAATACTTCCGATACCCGTGGACAAAGCCGATCCTATGGATTGAATTATCAGAAGACTGGAAAAGAGCTGATGAGTCGGGACGAATTGGCTGTTATGGACGGAGATAAATGTATTCTTCAGCTTCGAGGAGTGCGACCTTTTTACAGTAATAAGTTTGATATTACGAAGCATAGCAGATACCGGGAATTATCAGATTATGATAAAAAAAATACTTTTGATGTGGAAGCCTATTTAAAACATCAATTTGAAATCCGGAAAAAAGAGGAGTTTGAATTGTTTGAAGTAGAGGGAAAACAGGTGGATACAGAAATTTCGGAGCAGGTATAAGTATATTGCTCTTTTTTTATTGAATAAAACTTTGCGACATGATGGCGCAAAGTAGGAAGGAGTGCTTATTGCAAATTTTTTAAAGAGGTGGAGGCTGTTCAAAAAAAGAAAGCACAGCCACCATGATATAAGGGCAGAACCATAAGGGAATATGCCCACAGCACAATTAAAATTTAAGAAAGGATAAAACGGATAAAAGGGAAAGGGCAGACTGTTGATGAAAATTCAGCAGTTTTTTATTTGTGCAAAAGCAACTTTTATCTGTTTCAAGTGAATTATGGATTTTTTTAGCTCAGCGGTAGATATTTTACAGACGCTTGTGGTGGCAATCGGAGCAGGTCTGGCGGTATGGGGTGTAATCAATCTTTTAGAAGGATATGGAAATGATAATCCGGGTGCAAAATCACAGGGCATTAAACAGCTTATGGCTGGCGGAGGTGTCGTTTTGATTGGTACACAGCTTATTCCTCTTTTGAGCGGATTATTTTAAGTAAACGAAAGGAGAACCGCCCATGTTCGATGGCATTTTTGAAGCAATCGAGGAGTGGATGAGGGGACTTCTGACGGGAATGGTGGAATCCAACCTGACAACAATGTTTACAGACGTTAATGAGAAAACCGGAGAGATTGCGGCTCAGGTTGGACAGACACCACAAGGCTGGAATAGCAGTATTTTCAGCCTGATACAGAATTTGTCCGATTCTGTCATTGTGCCGATTGCAGGCATGATTATTACATTTGTACTTTGTTATGAACTGATTTCCATGTTTACAGAAAAGAATAACATGCACGAGGTTGATACATGGATGTTCTTTAAATATTTTTTCAAAATGTGGGTAGCTGTGTATCTGGTCAGCCATACATTTGACATTACTATGGCGGTGTTTGATGTAGGACAACATATCGTCAATGCTGCCGGAGGTGTCATTGAATCGGATACGGCAATCAATATAGACACGATGCTGGAGCAGATGAAAACAGCAATGGAGTCTATGGAAATCGGGGAACTTGTGATATTGGCATTGGAAACCATGCTGGTCAGTTTGTGTATGAAAATCATGTCTGTACTAATTACGGTAATTCTATATGGAAGAATGATAGAAATTTATCTTTACACCTCGGTTGCACCAATTCCATTTTCCACGATGTCAAATCGGGAATGGGGACAGATTGGAAACAATTATTTCCGTGGGCTGTTTGCCCTTGGATTTCAGGGATTTTTTATGATGGTGTGTGTCGGTATTTATGCAGTGCTGATTGCGACCATTGAAATTTCAGATAACATGCACTCTGCATTGTTCGGAGTGGCAGCATATACCGTAATTTTATGTTTTAGTCTGATGAAAACAGCAAATTTAAGTAAATCAATTTTTAACGCACATTAAAGGGGGAATGAAGATGGGAAAATATCAAGTGATTTATGCAGATCCCCCGTGGGCATATCGGGTTTGGAGTAAAAAAGGAAACGGGCGATCAGCGGAAAGCCACTACCCAACCATGAGCATAGAAGAAATAGCAGATTTGCCAGTAAACGAATTGGCAGATGAAAATTGTGCATTGTTTTTATGGGTTACATTTCCACTTTTAAAAGAAATATGGAAGGTAATTGATGCGTGGGGATTTACCTATAAAAGTGTAGCATTTGTGTGGATCAAACAGAATAAAAAAGCAGATTCTTTGTTTTGGGGTATGGGGTACTGGACAAGAGCCAATGCAGAGATTTGTATTCTTGCAACAAAAGGAAGTCCAAAACGTTATTCCAAACGTGTGCATCAGGTTATTGTAAGCCATATTGAGGAACATAGTAAGAAACCAGAGGAGGCAAGAAGACGGATTGAGCAGTTAATGGGAGATGTGCCACGTATTGAACTGTTTGCACGTAGAGAAACACCGGGATGGGACGTGTGGGGAAATGAAGTTGCCTGTTCTTTGGGAACAGAAATATTACAGGAAAATAAAAGAAAGGAAACATCAGAGAAGAAGATGGGAGATTTGCTGAACCTGTGACAGCCATTTTCACTCTGGTCGGAAAAAAGATGGCATTTGTATCCGTACCAAAGGATTTGACAAAGGTAAAAAATAAAGTGGTCTTAAATTTGACAAAAAGGCAGCTTCTTTGCCTTTCGATTGCGGCGGCAATGGGATTACCGTTTTATTTTTTAACAAAAGACTGGATTGGGACGAGTAATGCAGCAACAGGTATGGTCATTCTTATGGTTCCAGCTTTTTTATTTGCAATGTATGAGAAAGATGGAATGCCACTGGAAAAGATTTTGTTCCATATTATTCAAGTGAAACTGCAACGTCCGGCAGTCCGCAAATATGAAATAGAAAATTTTTATGAGAAGGAGGAAAATTTGCAGACGGAGAGAAAGAAAAAAGGAGGGAAGCCTGATGGTAGACAGAATGGATAAGAGAAAACCTGTAAAACTTACAAGAAGTGAGAAAAAAGCCATGAGGCGTACAGAAAAACTGGCAGTAAAATTAGAAAAAGAACAGGAAAGGGCAGATAAAATCCGCAGGAAAAAGGAAGCAAAAAGAGCTGCCCGTGAGGAAAAGAGGAGAAAAAAAGGAAGCAGAAAAAGTGGAGCGCAGAGAAAGGATAGGAAACCTACACTGAATAAGAGAACAGAAAGGAAGCATTCCTATTCAGAAAAGAAATCTTCTACCGGAAAGGTGAGATGTACCAATGTGAAAAGAAAACAGGAACGGAACATATCAGCACAGAACTCCATTCCATACAGAGAGATGGCAAAAGACGGAATTTGCAGGGTTCAGGAAAAGTATTATTCCAAAACAATCCGTTTTTATGATATTAACTACCAGCTTGCCCAGAATGAAGATAAGAATGCTATTTTTGAAAACTGGTGTGATTTCTTAAATTATTTTGATAGCACCATACATTTTCAGATTTCCTTTATCAATCATCATAGTAATATGAAGGAATTTGAATCCGTAATACAAATTCAGCCGCAGAATGATGCTTTTGATGATGTGCGTATGGAGTATGCACAAATGTTAAGGGATCAGCTTGCAAAAGGGAACAATGGTCTGGTACGGACAAAGTATATTACTTTCGGAATTGAAGCAGAGAATATCCGGGAGGCAAAACCAAAACTGGAGCGTATTGAAGCCGATATTTTAAATAATTTTAAGGTTCTTGGTGTGTCTGCATATCCATTGAATGGAGAAGAGAGGCTGCAAATCCTCTATGAAACTTTTAATCCGGAAGAGAAAGTGCCATTTCAGTTTTCTTATGACAGGATATTACGTTCCGGCATGAGAACAAAGGATTTTGTAGCGCCTACCAGTTTTGTTTTTAAAGAAGGGAAAACCTTTCAGATGGGAAATACCATAGGTGCAGCGTCTTATCTTCAGATTTTAGCACCGGAGTTGACAGATAAAATGCTGGCAGAATTTTTGGATATGAACAGAAACCTGATTGTGAATCTTCATATCCAGTCCATAGATCAGATGAAAGCCATTAAACTGGTAAAAAATAAGGTGACAGATATTAACCGTATGAAAATTGAGGAACAGAAGAAGGCAGTACGTGCAGGGTATGACATGGACATCATACCTTCTGACTTAAATACATACGGAGGAGAAGCCAAGAGGCTGTTGGAAGATTTACAGTCCAGAAATGAAAGAATGTTTTTAGTGACAGTTCTTTTCCTGAATACAGCGAAAACAAAGCAGGAATTGGATAATGCGGTATTCCAGACTGCCGGGATTGCACAGAAATATAATTGTTCTTTACGGCGTTTGGATTATCTGCAGGAGCAGGGATTGATGAGCAGTGTTCCGTTGGGAATGAATATGATTCCGATTAAACGGGCATTGACCACCACATCTACTGCTATTTTTGTACCTTTTACCACGCAGGAGTTATTTATGGGAGGAGAATCCCTATATTATGGCTTAAATGCGTTATCCAATAACATGATTATGGTAGACAGAAAGAAACTGAAAAATCCAAATGGTCTGATTCTTGGTACGCCGGGGTGCTTTACTGGGGAAACAAAACTGCTGTTACCAGATGGAAGAAAAGTCAGCTTCTTAGAATTGTTTGCAGAGAAAGAGGAAGTTTTTGTCAATAGTTTTGATTTCCAGAAGCAGGAGCTTGTAAAAGCCAGAGGATATGATGTGCGCTGTACGAAAGAAGTTACGGAATTGGTAGAGGTAGAACTGGAAAATGGAGAAATAGTACGCTGTACTCCGGATCACTGGTTTCTTACGCAGTCCGCAGGATATGTGGAAGCCTGTAACTTGAAAGTAGGGGCAAAGTTTATACCGGAACATGAAGTGAAGGCAGTCCGTTTCCTGAGTTTAGAAGAAGCGGTTCCTGTTTATGATATTTCCGTAGAAGGCTATCAGAATTTTCTTTTATCCTGTGGTGTAGTGGTACATAATTCAGGAAAATCTTTTGCGGCAAAGAGAGAGATTGCCAATGTGTTTTTTGCAACACAGGACGATATTATTATCGGAGATCCGGAAGGAGAATATTATCCGCTGGTACATGCACTGGGGGGACAGGTAATTCATATTTCCCCGACAAGTCACGATTATATCAATCCGATGGACATCAATCTGGATTATTCAGATGATGACAATCCTCTTGGATTTAAGAGTGATTTTATCTTATCTCTTTGTGAGCTGATTATGGGTTCCAGAAATGGAATTGAAGCAGAGGAAAAATCAGTGATAGACCGTTGCCTGCCACTGGTATACCAGAAGTATTTTGAAAATCCAACACCGGAAAATATGCCGGTACTTGGAGATTTATATGACTGCCTGAGAAAACAGGAAGAAGTACAGGCACAGAGGATTGCCACAGCGCTTGAAATTTATGTCAATGGTTCCCTGAATGTATTCAATCATCATACGAACGTGGAACTGAATAATCGCATTGTATGTTTTGATATTAAAGATTTGGGAAAGCAGTTAAAGAAGTTAGGAATGCTGATTGTGCAGGATCAGGTGTGGAATCGTGTGACCGTAAACCGTGTAGCCCATAAGTCTACCCGATACTATATAGATGAGTTCCATTTGCTTTTGAAAGAAGAGCAGACTGCAGCTTATTCCGTAGAAATCTGGAAGCGATTCCGTAAATGGGGAGGTAAACAAAACAGAATACTTAAAATATTGCAAAGGAGTATTGTGTATGCCGTCTTAATTGAAGCCGAAGGAAACAATTAAGAGTATAAGTGGAGAAGAAAACGGGAAGGGGGTTGCAACCCTAATCCGAGTGGAAGTTTCAGAATAATATTTGAAACACACGCAACGCATAGAGCCTGAACCCCAATCTGTGATGTTTGGGAATATAATGGCTCCACGAGGCTCCGCTGTCGTTTCGGCTTGTGTAAAAACACAGGACAAAAAGATATGCTATGCCGGGAATGAAAGGACATTCCGATGAAAATGAGTGAAAACTCCGGAGGGACAGATAAAAAACTGTCTGTTAATCACAAACAGATACCAACAGGAATTACGCAGAACATTAAAGATCTCCTTGCCAGCCGTGAAATTGAGAATATTTTTGAAAACTCTGATTTCATTTATATGCTGAATCAGGCGGCGGGAGATAGACAGATTTTAGCAAAGCAACTGAACATTTCTCCGCATCAGCTTTCCTATGTGACAAATAGCGGGGAAGGAGAAGGATTGATTTTTTATGGAAATGTCATCATTCCTTTTAAAGACCGTTTTAATCATAATCTGCGCTTATATTCGCTTATGACAACCAGACCTTCGGATTTGGAAAAACACGCAGGAAAAGGCGCTTAGGATAAAGCAGAGAAAAAGGAAGTGATACACAATGCAGGAACATAAATATCAGGCAAGAGAAAAGCCAGTCCGGGAGATAGAACGTGAGGAAAAAACAAAGATCAGACAGGAAGGAAAGGGGCTGGCACGGGATAGACCGATTGAAAAGGTACTATTGGAAAAACATATAAAGGATAAAGAAACCGTGCCTGCAGAGAAAGAAAAGCAGGAAGTTTCAGCCGGACAAAGAAAAAAGAAACAAAACACGTTGAGAAGCTTTGCAGGTCACAGAGAAGAAGACGCAGATGGAAAGTTTACCAGAGAACCTGTTACCATTTCAGAGCCGGAGAAGAAAGTGGAAGGAGAGAATGGAAAGGAAGAATTATCAGAACATTCTCTCCGCATGGGAAATCTTCGGGGAAAAGCAAAGAACCAATCTTTAGAGAGTGAGAGTTTGCAACGGGATAGCCGTAAGAAAAAGCTGGTACAGGAACATGCCCGTAAGAGAAAAACAGAGGGAGAAAATTCGGTCAATCCAGAAGAGGAAAAGGGAAGGAAACCTCAGGATAACTCTTTAGAACATGTTCGGGAGAAGAAACAAAAGAAGAAGCGATTGCAAGAAGAAACAGCACGTTCCCAAAAGAAACTTTCTTTTTCTGATGAGGGAAATGGCATGATCCGTGGTGCAGGAATGGGAATTGCAAAAAAAGGAATTTCTGTAACAGCCAGTACCATTGAAAACTCTTTGCAAACACAGGAAACAGATGAAAATGCAGCGACAGAGGGGGCAAAGCAATCCGGAATACTAAGTGAAAAAGCCTTACGTTATGCTGTAAAAAAATCAAGACGACAGGCACAGTATCATAAAGGAAGATATAAAGAGGAAGAATCCGTAAAGAATTCTTTGCATTTTGATTCTGTGCAGGGAACTGCAGACAATATAAAAACAGAGAGAGAAGGGAAACAGGCACAGGAGAGAAAACATCTGTTAAACCGTTTCTGGCAAAAACAGCGCTATAAAAAAGCAAGGCAGGCAGCACAGCAGGGAGAAAAGACAACTGCGGAGGCAGCAAAGACAGCGCAGACTTTTTTAGAAAAAGCGAAGAGCATTGTAACTTCCTTTTTTAAGACACATAAGGGATTTTTGGGAATTGTGATTGCGATTCTTCTATTTGTCCTGATGATAGGTGTGGGAATGTCCAGTTGCAGTGCGATCTTTCAAGGGACTGTTTCGACAGTTGTAGGGACAACTTATGCCAGTGATGATGAAGATATTTATGCCGTAGAAGCTGCTTACTCTAAATTAGAAGCAGAGTTAAATCAGCAGATTAACAGTATGGAAGCCCGACATGAGGGCTACGAGGAATACCGCTATCAGGTGGACGAGATTTCACACAATCCGTATCACCTGATTTCTTATTTTACAGCCTTATATGGGGACTTTACTTATGAACAGGTGGCAGGAGAAATAGAAGAAATCTTTCAACAGCAATACCATTTAACGACAGAAGCAACCAAAGAGGTTGTAACAGAAACAAAGAAAGTAAAAGTAGGAGAATCTCTTGGAAAGGTTGTAACCAGTGGATACTGTAACTGTTCTATTTGCTGTGGAAGCTGGTCAGGCGGTCCGACAGCAAGCGGTGTCTATCCAAAAGCAAACCATACCATTGCAGTAGATGCCAACAATCCGTTTGTACCCATTGGAACAAAGGTTGTCATGAATGGTGTGGAGTATACGGTGGAAGATACGGGAGCATTTGCCCGTTACGGAGTTCAGTTTGATGTTTATTATGACAATCATGCGGCGGCTTCCGCACATGGACATCAGACTTGGGAAGCTTTTATTGCGGACAGTAATGGGAAAAATGAAATTGAAGTTACAACAACACAGGAAGTAAACCGTATGGACATTACCCTGACAAATAAAGGCTTGGACGCTGTTCTTCGCAGCCGCATGGACGAAAATGAAGAAAAACGCTATGACATTTATAACACCACTTATGGAAATCGGGACTATCTCTTTGATAAGAATACCATTCCAATGGGTGGAGGAAATGGCGGTTTTGGATATGAAATTCCACCGGAGGCTTTGACGGATGAACGCTTTGCCAATATGATACGGGAAGCAGAAAAATATTTGGGTTATCCCTATGTATGGGGTGGTGCATCTCCAAGCACCAGTTTTGACTGTTCCGGATTTGTATCATGGGTAATCAATAATTGTGGCAATGGCTGGAACGTGGGACGGCAGACTGCAGACGGATTACGTTCCTGTTGTGCTTATGTTCCGCCGGAACAGGCAAGGCCGGGAGATTTAATTTTCTTTCAAGGCACGTATGATACGCCGGGAGCAAGCCATGTGGGGATTTATGTAGGCAATCAAGTGATGATCCACTGTGGTGATCCCATTCAGTATGCAAATATCAGTACCCCATATTGGCAGCAACATTTTATGGCATTTGGCAGACTTCCTTAAAAAAGAGATGGAGGCAGGATATTGAATAAGAAGTTACAAAAAGTGTTAGATGAAATTGAAAAAACAGAAACAAAGATTGCACAATGGCAGGAACATTTGAAAATGCTGCTGGTTCAGAAGAAGCAGTTGGAAGATACAGAAATTTTAAAGAGTATCCGTTCCATGCACCTTGAGAGCCGGGAGCTTTTGCAGGTTTTAGAAAAACTGCAGAAAGGCGAGTTTCAGCTTACCGGGAATCGTTACGAAAATCCACGCAAAAGTGATTTTTCAGAAAAAGAGGAAACGAAGGAGGAAACAAATGGCGAACGTGAAATTTAAAAAATGGCTGGCAGCCTGTATTGTAAGTATGGGAATTGTTTGCAGTACCAGTGCGACAGCATTTGCATATACAGGAGAAGGAACACCGACAGAACAGGGAACGGAAGCTCCTACTCCGATACCGGAGCAGACACTAGCACCACAGGAGGGACAGACGGAAGAAGGAACCCCGTTTTCTGTTTCGGGGAATGGGCAGATTCTGGACGATAAGAACAATGACAGCACAAAGCAGTTTTTGACAGTTCAGACAAAGAACGGGAATACTTTTTTTCTTGTTTTAGACCGATCCAGTTCTACGGAAAATGTATATATGCTTTCTATGGTAGATGAAAATGATCTGGCAGAATTTGTTCCAGAAAAGAAGCCGCAGACAGAAACCCCGTCTGTGGTCATTCCGGAAACAGAGAAAAAACCGGAGGCAGAAAAGCCAGAGAAAAAAGCAGATAAGGCAGAAAATCAGACGGGTGCACTGCTTGCAATCGGTTTGCTTGCGGCAGGCGGCGCTGGAGCCTATTACTATTTTAAGGTTGCAAAACCGAAAAAGGCAGAAACAGATGCCGAAGATGAAGATTTGGAATTTTATAACGGTCCGTATATCAATGAAGATACAGAGGACGCAGAAGAAACAGAAGAATAGAACAAAACAGGGACAGCTTATGAAAGGGCTGTCCTTTTTGAAAAGGAGAGGAACAATATGTTTTTAGTATTAGGAGAAAAGCCCAGTGTTGCACAGGCATTGGCAGAAGTATTAGGGGCAAAGAAAAGAGCGGACGGTTATCTGGAAGGAGAGGACTGTATCGTAAGCTGGTGTCTGGGACATTTGGCAGAGTATGCAGCTCCGGAAGTATATGATGAAAGGTATAAGAAATGGGAGTTTGCAGACCTTCCAATTCTTCCAAAGGCATGGGAGTTACGGATTGCCAAAGATAAAAAAGAGCAGTTTGATGTATTAAAAGAATTATTAAACCGAAAAGATTTGGAATATGTCGTAAATGCCTGTGATGCAGGTCGAGAAGGGGAACTGATCTTTAAAAGAGTGTATGATTTATCGAAAAGCAGCCTTCCAGTGAAAAGATTATGGATCAGTTCTATGGAAGAACAGGCAATTTGTGATGGATTTTCCAATTTGAAAAATGGAAAAGAGTATGAAAGACTGTGCGAAGCTGCTGTTTGCAGGGCAAAAGCGGACTGGCTTGTTGGCATGAATGCCACCAGAGCATTTACAACTACTTATTATAAGAGGATGGTCGTAGGAAGGGTACAGACCCCCACTCTTGCTATGTTAGTGGAACGTCAGAAGAAAGTGGAAAATTTTGAGAAAGAAGCCTATTATCAGGTGGAACTTCCGGTGCTTGATTTTTTTGTTACATCAGAAAAAATAAAAAAAGAAGAAGAGGCAGATGCACTGGTAACAATGTGCGAAGGAAACCCCATTCACATTTTAAAAGTGGAACGTAAACAGAAAAAAACAAATCCGCCAAAGCTATATGATCTTACTACGCTGCAAAGAGAAGCAAACCGATTTTTTGGATATACGGCACAGGAAACATTGACAGAGCTGCAGAAACTGTATGAAGAAAAATGGGTAACGTATCCCAGAACAGACAGCCAATATATTACAGAAGATATGGAACAGTCTGTACTGGAACTTTTGGATATTCTTTCAGATATGCTTCCTTTTTGTAGCGGGGAACTGGTAGGGAGAAATGTAGGGGCAACCATCAATAACCAGAAGGTTTCCGATCATCATGCGCTCCTTCCAACAAAAGAAGCATGGAAACAGGATATAGGGACTTTATCGAAAAAACAGAAGGATATTTTCTATCTGATTGGACAGAGATTAGCACAGGCAGTTTCAGAAGCGGCGGTTTTTGAAGAAACAGAAGTATCGGCAGAATGTGCAGAACACCTTTTTGCAACAAAAGGGAAGAGGGTGGTGGAACCGGGCTTTCAAAAAATTTTGAAAGCGTTTCAGGAAAATGTGAGAAAAACAGAAGAAATGGGAGAAAAAGAAGAAAAGGTTTCTATTCCGGAAAATATTTCAGATGGAATGGAAATAGCAGGAAGGACACCGGAAAAGAGAAAGTGTTTTACAGCACCGCCAAAACCGTATTCTGAAGATACTCTGCTTTCTGCAATGGAAACAGCCGGAAATCATTCTTTTGATGTGGAAACCGAGAAGAAAGGATTAGGAACTCCTGCAACAAGAGCGGGCATTATTGAGAAATTAGTGTCTTCCGGATATGCCGTAAGAAAGGGGAAACAGCTTCTTCCTACGAAAGAAGGAATTGCATTGATTTCTGTATTGCCAGAAGAATTAAAATCAGCGGTTTTAACAGCAGAATGGGAGAATGAATTACTTCGTATGGAGAGAGGGGAGGTTACCAGTGAAACATTTATGGAGGACATTACGGAATTTGTCCAGAAATTGATTACAGGTTGTGGGGAAATTCCAAAAGAGGAACGATACCGTTTTTACGAAAAAGAAAGTATCGGGAAATGTCCGGTATGTGGAAGCCCGGTGTATGAAGGGAAAAAGAATTTTTATTGTTCTTCCCATGATTGCAATTTTGCCCTTTGGAAAGAGAGCCGTTATCTCGTTGGAATGAAAAAGACGTTGGATCAGAAAATGGCAAAGGAACTTTTAGAGCATGGGAAAACCCGTGTGACTGATTTTTATTCCCAAAGGACGGGAAAGAAGTTTACAGCAGATTTATTGCTGGAACTGCAAGGCGACAGGGCAAGTTTTAAAATGGAATTTCCAAAAAGAAAATAGAAAGAAGAGGAGGGATTGTTCATGGGAAAACTCTATGAGATTTTGGGGCTTGTCCAATATGAAGCGGAAAAAATCAGCAGTTCTCCAAGAGATTGGCTGCATTATCTGGATACTGCATCACAACTGTACCGTTACTCTTTTTCTGATACACTTTTAATTCATGCACAGCGTCCGGGGGCAACTGCCTGTGCAGAGCTGGAAATTTGGAATCACAAAATGAAACGGTGGGTAAACCGGGGAGCAAAAGGGATTGCTTTAATTGATGACAGATACCCGAAAAAAAGACTACGGTATGTATTTGATGTTTCCGATACACATAAAGTGCAGGGTGGAAAAACACCGTATTTATGGCAGTTGAAGGAACATCAAAAAGAGCTGCTTTTGGATCATTTTTCTGAGGTATATGGTCTGACAGGAGAAGATACTGTTGCCCTTACGTCGGCACTTTGGAAAATTGCACGAGATATGACAGAGGAAAATCTGGAAGAAGCAATGGAAGGTCTGGAATATGAAGTAGAAGGCACTTTTTTAGAAGATTTGGACGAACAGACCATACAGACAGAGTTCCGGGAGTTGCTGCAAAACAGTATCTTTTATTCTTTGTCACGCCGCTGCGGTCTTGATCCTATGGACGTTTTGGAAGAAGGAGATTTTACTGCAATTACAGATTTTCGTTCGATGTCAGTCCTTCCATTTTTAGGGAATGCAACCAATCACATTGTAGAACCGATTCTTCAGGATATTGGGCGGACAGTATGGAGAATGGACTGGGAAGAACAAAAGGAAAAATCTCAAAAAAGGGTTGAAAATTCTTCTCGGACACATTATAATGAGTTTAACACGTTAATGCGAGAAAGTAAAGAAAATGGAGGAAATGAGAATGGAACTGACATACTATCGCAAAGGGGATTACCTGTTTCCGAACCTGACAATAGAAAACGAACCAGTGAACATCGGGAAGTACGGAATGCTTCGGAAGACATTCCTGAAGGAAAACCGGAAGAACTGGTATCAGAGCATGCTTCTGACAGGAAAATTGGAGAAACATCTGATGGAAATCGAGAAAGCAGCACAGGAGAGAATGGAAGTTCTGATGAATGGACTTCTTATTCAATATCCGGCTCCGGACAAGGAGGCAGACCAGATGAAGTGGGTGGCACACATGAACAATCTCCAGCAGATGGCAGAGGAGAGCGTTTTGACGGAATTGGTATACAATTAAGCGAGGAACAAACAGAACAGGATTTCGATGGAGCAGAGGAAGAAATTGCCTCTGCTCTTTCTTTGCCCCAATTACCTCCCGTAGAAAAACAGATTCGTGAAATTGAAGAAAGGCAGGCTGCTCTTTATGCAAAAGAAGTGACAATTCCGGCAGAAATCGTAGATGAAGTATTGCGCTATGGAGGAAACCGGACTGGAAGCCATTTACGGATCATCTATAATTTTATGATTGAGCAGCCAGAAGAAGCGTATACAGAATTTGTCCAAAAAGAATATGGAAAAGGCGGCATTGGGTTACAGATTTCAGGAAGGGAGTATGCTGTCTGGTATGATGAATTAGGTATGCAGATTGCAGTGGGGCATACGGTACGTGATACCCTATCAAATAAAGTATTTTTATCTTGGGAGGAAGTCAGTGGAAGAATACACCAGTTACTCAGACAGGGGGAGTATGCGCCACAGGTTGTCTTAGATGCTGCAAGAGAAAATGCACTGAAAGAACATGCAGACGTTTTGATTTATATGGAACGGGATATGGCAGATGGGATTGCCGAACTGGTATTTGAAGATACAGAAGTATTCCACAATACGTTCCCAACGGTTACAGAAAAGGTCTGTGCGTTACTGGAACAGCCGGGGTATTTGGCAGATTTGAATGAGCGATTGGAAGCACTGGCAGAGTATTACCAAGAGGATAAAGAGATTATGCGCTTTCATTTTTATCGCCCAGACAAAGTTTTAGAACAGTTTCAGAAATTTGCAAAAGAGGCGGTTCCTTATCAGGCAAGAGAAGAGTTTGCTTGGGAGGAACATCCCATTTTTATCACACAAGATGAGATTGATGCGTTTTTGGTTGGTGGCGGTTCTTATCGTGACGGAAGACTTAGTACCTATGCTTTTTTTATTCAGGATAAAAGCGAACGAGAAAAAGCAGATTTTGTAAAGGAAAGCTATGGAATTGGCGGGAGAAGCCATGCCCTTTCCGGTGCAGATCACTCTCATGCAGATTATGATGGAAAAGGATTAAAGCTGGAAAGAGGTTCTTATAGTCATCCGGAGGCTACGGTATTTTTGAAATGGACACAGGTGGTAAAGCGTATTGAGTTTTTGATTGAGCAGGATTTTTATTTAAAAGCGGCAGACTATACAAGAATGCCCATTTATGAGAGAGAACAACTGGCAAACCGTATTGTTTCCTTTTACTATCGACTTCCAAAGGAAATTGAACGCCCGTTTCCAGATAGTTTTTTGGGGGAAGAAGCAAGACGGGAGTTACCGCTTCTGTTGGAGCAGGAAGAAACAGCGGAAGAACTGGTCAAAAAAATGGACGAAGCCCTTGCAGCCTTACCTTTAGAATTTGAGAATTACGAAAAACGTGTAGAAACCCTTGCAATTCTTCATCAGTATATAGAAGGCACGTATACGCTGTTTCCGGAGCGACAAAAAGAAATATCTGTTGAGAATGAAAATCAACAATTATCCCTGTTTGATTTTATGCAGGAAGAGCCATTTGACATGGAAAAATTAGAAGAACAAAACTTATCACAGCCTGATAACGAAGTTGCCGATATGATAGATGTGATAGGTACAGATGGAGAAATTATAACGGCTGTTCCACAAAAACGAAATCAAACAAAAGAAGATACCATTCCACAGCAGAAAGAATATGCAAAAGAAGGGAATAACTTTCGGATTACAGATGATGCGCTGGGTGCTGGAAGTCCAAAAGAGAAGTTTCGTGGAAATATAGAAGCAATTTCTTTATTAAAAAAACTGGAAGCAGAAAATCGTTTGGCAACACCGGAAGAACAGAAAATTTTATCCAGATATGTTGGCTGGGGTGGGCTTTCAGTGGCATTTGATGACAGAAAAGAAGAGTGGAGTCAGGAATATCAGGAGCTAAAAGGTTTGTTGAGTGAAAGTGAATACAAAGAGGCACGTTCTTCTACGTTAAACGCTTTTTATACACCGCCTACGGTGATCAAAGCCATGTATCAGATTTTAGAAAATATGGGATTATCTACGGGAAATGTACTGGAGCCTTCCTGCGGTGTGGGAAACTTCATGGGACTTATTCCAGAGAATATGCAGGGCATTCAGATGTATGGTGTAGAATTAGATCCGATTTCTGGAAAGATTGCAGGTCAGCTCTATCAAAAGAACCGGATAGAGGTAAAAGGATTTGAAAAAACAGAATATCCGGAAAGTTTTTTTGACTGCGTGATTGGCAATGTGCCATTTGGAAATTATCAGGTATCAGACCGAAAATATGATAAGTATTCTTTGATGATTCATGACTATTTTATTGTGAAGTCCTTAGATTTGATACGTCCCGGAGGTGTAGTAGCGGTGATTACTTCCAGCAGGACGATGGATAAAGAGAGTGAAAAAGTGCGATTGCAGTTTGCAGAGAAAGCAGACTTATTAGGTGCAATCCGTTTGCCGGAAAATGCGTTTCGCAAAAATGCCGGAACAGATGTAGTATCCGATATTTTATTTTTCCAAAAACGGGATCGGGCAGTGCTGCAGAAGCCTTCTTGGGTGGAAGTGGGAGAAACCGAAGATGGATATAAAATCAATTCTTATTTTGTAGAACATCCGGAAATGGTGCTGGGGGACTTTGCGCTTGAGAGCAATCAGTATGGAAGAATGGAAGTTACAGTAAAGCCGAGAAAAGAAACTTCTTTGGAAGAACAGTTAAAAGAGGTTATTCCTTTCATTCAAGGGCAGATTACAGTCAGAGAGTTTGACGAATTGGACTTAAATGAAACAGAAGACTCCATTCTGGCTGATCCGTCTGTGAAGAATTTCAGTTTTGCAAAGGTTGGAGAACAGGTGTATTATCGTGAAAATTCCAGAATGAACCGTATGGATTTACCTGCTGTGACAACAGAACGTGTCATAGGCATGATAGAGATTCGGGATATTACCAGAAAGTTGATTGACAGCCAGATGGAAGATGCCGGTGAGGAGGAAATCAAGAGTCTTCAAAAGGAATTAAATCAAACCTATGATACTTTTACAGAAAAATATGGACTGCTCAACAGCACTGCAAACCGTCGGGCATTTTCACAGGACAGCAGCTATTGTCTGCTTGCTTCTCTGGAATTTTTAGACGAAGAGGGGAAGTTAAAAAGAAAAGCAGATATTTTTCATAAGCGTACAATCCGAAAAGCAGAACCGATAGAGCGTGTGGACACTGCAAGTGAAGCACTTGCTCTGTCTTTGGCAGAACGTGCAAAAATAGATTTGTCCTTTATGACAGAACTGACAGGAAAGCCGGAGGCAGAGATTATTGAAGAATTAACCGGAGTTATTTTCCAAAATCCATTGACGGAAAAGTGGGAAACTTCAGATGAATATTTATCAGGGAATGTCCGGGTAAAGCTGGAAGTAGCAAAACAATTTGCTGAAAATCACGATTGCTATCAGGTAAATGTGCAGGCGCTTGAAAAAGTGCAGCCAAAAGAATTGGAAGCATCAGAAATTGAAATCCGACTTGGTGCAACGTGGGTGGACGCAGAGTATATCACCGAGTTTATGGGAGAACTATTTCAGACACCAGACTATTATCTTGGAAGCCGGATTGAGGTAAAATATGCCCCGGTAAACGGACAGTGGAATATTTCAGGGAAATCGCTGGATACGTATGGGAATACAAGGGTAACTGCTACCTATGGGACAGCCCGTGCAAATGCCTATCGTTTGCTGGAAGATGCGTTAAATCTGCGGGATACAAAGATTTATGATACCATACAGGACGCTGACGGAGAACACAGAGTATTAAATAAGAAAGAAACTATGCTGGCACAGCAAAAGCAGGATATGATTAAAGAAGCTTTTAAGGAATGGATTTTTCGTGATATAGACCGAAGGGAAGCCTTGTGTAAGAAATATAATGAGATTTTTAACAGTGTCCGTCCCAGAGAATATGATGGAAGTCATATTCAATTTGTAGGAATGACACCGGAAATTACCTTGATGCCACATCAGAAAAACGCAGTAGCGCATGTATTGTATGGAGGAAACACATTGCTGGCACACTGTGTAGGGGCTGGAAAGACGTTTCAGATGATCGCAGCGGGAATGGAAAGTAAGCGGCTTGGTCTTTCGCAGAAAAATCTTTATGTTGTGCCGAATCATCTGACCGAACAGTGGGGGAGTGACTTTCTCCGGCTTTATCCGGGAGCCAATGTATTGGTAGCTACCAAGAAGGATTTTGAGCCGGCGAACCGAAAGAAGTTTTGTTCTCGGATTGCCACAGGAGATTACGATGCAATTATCATTGGACACAGCCAGTTTGAGCGTATTCCACTGTCAAAAGAGCGTCAGATGGCAATGATTGAACAGCAGATAGAAGAAATCATGCTGGCAATCAAAGAAGCACAAAGTGATGACAGTCCACGTTACACCATAAAGCAGATGGAAAAAACGAGAAAAGGTCTGGAGAAAAGACTGGAAAAATTAAACGATGATACCAGAAAAGATGATGTGGTGACCTTTGAGCAGTTAGGGGTAGACAGGCTGTTTGTAGACGAGAGCCATTTTTACAAAAATTTGTTTCTTTATACAAAAATGAGGAATATTGCAGGAATTGCACAGACTGACGCACAGAAAAGTTCAGATATGTTTATGAAATGCAGATATATGGACGAACTGACGGGAGGAAAGGGTGTTACTTTTGCCACAGGAACCCCCGTTTCGAATAGTATGACGGAACTATATACCATTATGCGGTATTTACAATATGATACTTTGCAAAAGTTACAGTTGGGACATTTTGACTCTTGGGCGGCAACTTTTGGAGAAACAGTGACAGCAGTAGAATTGTCACCGGAAGGAACGGGCTATCGTGCAAAAACACGGTTTGCCCGCTTTTTTAATCTTCCGGAGTTAATCTCTCTTTTTAAAGAAAGTGCGGATATTCAGACTGCAGATATGCTGCATTTACCTGTGCCGGAAGCAGAGTATATCAATGAAGTGTTAAAGCCAAGTGAAGAACAGCAGGAATTAGTAGCGGCGTTTGGGGAACGTGCGGAAATTGTCAGAGGTGGAGGTGTGGACGCTTCCGTTGATAATATGCTTAAAATCACTAATGATGGACGAAAATGTGCGTTGGATCAGCGTCTTATCAATGACATGCTTCCAGATTATGAAGACAGCAAGATTAACCGTTGTGTGGAAAATACTTTTTCTATTTGGGAAGAAACAAAGGAGCAGCTTTCCACACAGCTTATTTTCTGTGATTTATCAACACCAAAAAGTGACGGCTCTTTTAATGTATATGATGATATTCGGGAAAAACTGGTAACAAAAGGGATACCAAAAGAGGAAATTGTGTTTATTCATGAAGCGGGAACAGAAATAAAAAAAGCAGAACTTTTTGCAAAAGTGCGTTCCGGTCAGGTCAGGGTTTTACTGGGTTCTACCCCGAAATTAGGGGCGGGTACGAACATTCAAGATCGCCTGATTGCCCTTCATCATTTAGATTGCCCTTGGAAGCCCGCAGATTTGGAACAACAGGAGGGAAGAATTTTGCGGCAGGGCAATCAAAATAAAAAAGTTAAGATTTTCCGATATGTGACAGAGAATACCTTTGATGCGTATATGTGGCAGATTTTGGAGAATAAACAGAAATTTATTTCCCAGATTATGACAAGCAAATCCCCTGTTCGTGCCTGTGAAGATGTTGATGACACAGCATTGTCGTATGCAGAAATTAAGGCACTGGCAACAGGAAATCCTTATATCAAAGAAAAAATGGATTTGGATATACAGGTAAGCAAATTGAAATTATTAAAAGCAAACCATACCAGCCAGAAATATAAATTGGAAACGGATATTGCAAAGAATTATCCAATGCAGATTGCAGCACAGAAAGAACGCCTTGCGGGGCTTCGTTCCGATGCAGAAGCCGTCCGTCCTATTTTTGAGAACGAAGATTTTTCCATGATTGTTTCCAATAAAACCTTTACGGATAAAAAAGAAGCAGGAACCGCACTTTTGGCAGCATGTGAAGGATTAAAAGCCATTCATACAGAGGGAAAAATAGGAACGTTTCATGACTTTTCTTTATACGCAAAATTTGATGCGTTTAATCAACGGTACATCATGACCATTAAGAGAAAATGCAGTTATCTGATTGAGATGGGAAAGGATATTCTTGGAAATTTACAGCGTATCAGTAATGCGTTAGGTGGAATTGAGAAGAAAATGGAAGAAACAGAGCAAAAATTGGAAACACTGCAGAAGCAGTTGGAAACAGCACAGGAGGAAGCTGCGAAGCCTTTTCCCAAAGAAAAGGAATTGCAGGAGAAGATGGAAAGGCTTGCAGAACTGAACTCCCTTTTGAATATGGATGAAAAGGAAATGCCGCAAGATCAGGAGAAAGAAGTAGATCAGGTGGCAGATTTGCCGAGAAGGTCAGTCAATTATGCAGGCAGAGTGTCAGAAGGTCGAAAAGGGAAAATAGAAAAATCTTCAGTGCTTGGCAGATTGAAAACCACACAAAGAAATATGGAAAAAGGCTGGAAAAACAGAGATATGCAGAAGAAAAAGCAGGAACAGCAGTTATAAAGAGGAAGTCCCGTCAGGAAACTGGCGGGACATTTTTACGATGGAGGATTTGTCTATGGCAGGAAATAGAGAGCAGCAAATGTATGAAATTACGAAGCAGTTGGAAGAAGGTGTAAAAGCGTTATTTACCTCAGAACGGTATACAGAATATTTAAAAACCATGTCAAAATTTTATAATTACAGCTTTAATAATACGGTTTTGATTGCATTGCAAAGACCAGAAGCAACTTTGGTAGCGGGATATTCTGCATGGCAGAAAAATTTTCATCGTCAGGTGAAAAAGGGAGAGAAGGGAATTCAGATTATTGCTCCTTCACAGAGGAAAGAAAAGGAACTGGTAGAAAAATTTGATCCGGAAACAAATGAGCCGATTTTGGGACCGGACGGGCAGCCAGAAACAGAAGTAGTGGAGCATGTCGTTTCTGATTTTCGGGTAGTCCGTGTATTTGATATATCACAAACGTATGGAGAGCCTTTACCGGAACTTGCAATACCGGATTTAACGGGGCAGGTACAAAATTTTCCCTTGTTTTTACAGGCAGTCAGAGAACTATCCCCTGTGCCTATCCGCTTTGGTGAAACAGAAGGAGAAGCAAAGGGGTATTACAGCAATAAAAAGAAAGAGATCGTTGTGAAAGAAGATATGAGTGAAAGCCAGACGATAAAAACACTTATTCACGAAATTGCCCATGCAAAGCTGCATGACAGGGAAGTATTGGAACAGACGGGAGAGGAAAAAGATCAGAGAACAAAGGAGATAGAGGCGGAAAGCATTGCCTATACAGTGTGCCAATATTTCGGACTGGATACTTCTGACTATTCTTTTCCTTATATTGCGGGTTGGAGTGACAATCTGAAGATGTGGGAATTGAGGACATTCATGGACGCAATACGAAAAACAGCAGGAGAGTTTATCAAGGAACTGGAAGAAAAAATGAAAGAATTGGAAACAGACAGAAGTGAAAGAGATGATATTCAGAACGAAAAAAAAATAAAAATTGGTATGGATACCAAAGCGGTGGAACTGAAACAGCATGAAGGCTTATGGCATACGGTAGAAGAAGTGGAAATTGAGAAGGAACATTTCTATCTCATGGAGCATAACGAATACGGAGCTTCGGTTGCGCCGGTTCTGGTAAATGGAGATGGTAAAGTGGTTGCACAGGATTTGGAAAATGGTCTGGATCAGGAGGTTGTGAAAGCAATCAGAGAGTATCTGGAACAAAAAGAAACTGCCAAAAAGCAGGAGAAGGTGGAAACTTCAAATGCAAGTTTATTCGACGAAGCAGAAAGAGAAGCAGCTTATCAGATAGAAACAACGGGACAGTTTTTCTTTATTCAGGAAACAGAGGAAGGGTATGATTATACCTTTTACGATCAAGAGTTTCAAGAATTAGATGGAGGGGTATACGATACCTTTGATGTTACACTTCAAGAAGCGGCAAAAACACTGTTATTAGAGGAAGGGGCAGATTTGACTGCATGTAGAAAGATTGATAGTGAAATGCTTCAGGAACAGGTTGAACGGGCAGAATATTTTCCGCAGAAGTCGTATGAGGCATTAAAACCCCTGATGGAGAGTGAAGAAAATAACGTGGCTTTCCGATCCGGATATGGGTATGTGATGTTGCAGAAAATTTCAGAAGGCTATGAATGTATCATCTATGACCAAGCGTTTCGTGAGATTGGTGGACAGTTTTACGAGAATATAACTGCCTCTAAAGAAGAGGTTTTTTCCCAGATATTTCAAGAGGAAGGAATAGGTGAATTGCCTTGTGAGCCATTTTCCTATGAAGAACTTAAAAAATCTGTAATACAAGGGGAGAAAAAGAGATTGTATGAAGGAGAACTGACACCAACTTCACAGATTGGTATTCGGGAAGAAAAACTGTTGCATGGTGAGAGCCGACAGAACATTGAAGAAGCGATACTTTGTTACGCACAGGCAGAACTGGAAGAGGATGGGTACGAAGAAATCACTTTATTGGCAGCAAGGGTATATGGAAGCCGTACAAGAGAAACTTTGTATAGGGAAGACTCCGATCTTGATGTGGCGCTTTCTTATACCGGGGACATCAGAGAAGATGCCTTTTTTAATCTGCTTCAGGAAAATGGAATGAGGATTGCCGGATTGAAAATTGACATAAATCCCATTTCATTGGAAAAAACCGGGACAATGCAGGAATACATAAAGCGTGCAGAACAGTATCTTGACGAAAGAGAAGCAGAAAAGCAGGGACAGATACCACAGGAAACGCTACACGAACCCCGAATTTCTTTCTATGCTGCAGAATGTATGGAATTTCCTTCTATGGGGGAATATTATGAAAATCTGACATTGGAAGAAGCCGTAGAAAAATACAAAACGATTCCGGCAGACCGCATTCATGGGATAAAAGGAATTGGATTTTGCCTGAAAGACGGCAGCATTTATGATGGAGAATACGAATTGATGTCTGGAGGGAAAATTTCTAAAGACTTGATTGACTTAGTCCCCCATTATAAGGAAAGTCCGTTGGTACAAAAAGCAATGAGAGATTTAGAAAGAATCTTGGCAGAAAAACAACGGGAAAATACAGCGGAGCAGACAAAAACAGAGGGAACAATGGGAAGAAAAGTTTCTGTGCTAAAAGCCTTAAAGGAGCGTAAAGAACTGTTAAAGAAACAGGAGAAAAAAGAAGAAACGTCCCATACTCGTAAGAAAGAAGCAGAATTGTAATGAAAAAATGGAAATACAGGAGAAACGGTTATGGCAGGTAATCAATTTGCAGTGTATCAGCTTAGAGAAATCCCCGAAAACAGAAAAAAGCGTTTTCGTTCTTATGCAGAATTACAAAAAGAACATATCCAGATACGCTATACAGATTATAAACAAGTATATAGAAGCTGGATGCGGTACGATGAAACACCGGATAATATCCGAAACCGTTTGACAAAGCAGTTACCGAAAAAATTTTCCGGACATGCTCTAAGCATTGGGGACGTGCTGATTTTAGATAAGAATGAGGAAGCAGCAGCCTATTATTTGGAAAAAGAGGGCTTTACTGTTTTAGATGATTTTATTCGGAATGGTTCTTCCAATACGTTGATTTCTCTTGCCACTACTAATTTTCAGCTTGAAGGGAAAGAAGGAAGATGGCTTGCTTTCGATAATCTGGTGGTGGAAGGAAAAGAATTTTTCCTAATGGAGCATACGACATACGGGAAAAATGCTGCTTGGTTAGTGGTAGATGGAACTGGAAAGTTAATCGTGGATCAGGTTACGGCAGGATTTGACGAAACCGTCAAAGAACAGATCGTTTCCTATCTGCACCCGCAAGAAACGCAGGAAAAAAGAGGGAAACCTGTATTGGAAAACTGGCAGAAATCCTATGAAAATGGAGAATATTTAAGAAGTGCAGAGATTACAGAAGAACAAAATTATAATATGATTGATGGAAGAATGAATAATCTGCCAACAAAGCCCCGTAAGATCGGAACCCGAACTTCTGTGTTAGACCGTCTGCATTTAAAACAGGCAGCTTTAAATGCGAAGAACTTGCCACAATCGGTTATGGAGAATGAGATAGAGCGGAAAAGGAAATAAAAAGAAGGGGAAACTTGAATTTGTGTATTCAGGTTTCCCTCGTTTCGATTATTGTTCTTCTAACATAGAGGCATATTTTGGACGTTCTGCTTCTGGGATTTTTAGAGCCGCCATAGCCTGTTCAGTAGTCAAGTTTAGTGTTTCCATTAGATTACGGATACTATCTAAAGTATTTCGTTCTGTAGTGCTTTCAACAATTCCCTGACTTAAATTACACATCAGCGACACCTCTCTTTCTAAATTCTGCGTCATTTCAATATCAAAATCATCATGGAGAATTTGTTCTTTTTCGTCCGGTGCTGTTTCAGAAGAAAGCAGGACATTTAACAATTTTAAAACTCCATTATAATTCTCACTGTCTGGTTTACCGAGGCAGATCATAATAGCAGACATCAAATCATAATTTTCCACTTTTTCAGTAACATGTCCCACCAGCGGTTTTTCTGCAATGGAATATTGGGTAATGGTATTTTCTCTGGATTTTGGCGGGTTCATACAAATCCAGATAGAGTAGACTTTGCGAAGCTTATCGTACTGTGCAGACGAAAATTCTGTACCATATTGAGCAGAAATCATACGACTGCAATAGTATATGCTGCGTTTAATCAACGGATAACCGGGATAAAAATTGTTTTGTGCTTCTACATTGATAATTAAGCGGATTAACTCACCGGATTTTGGTGCAGTTGCCGTAAAACGAATATCATAGGTAATCGTTCCCTCCGTAATGGTTTTATCTTCTGTACGTTCTCCCTTGATTAAAGATGGATTGGTCTGATCAGGCTGAACCGGAACTTCTGCGATTTGTGGTTCACCTTCAATATATTTTTCAATGATTTCTGAAATGCTACATTCCCGATATTCTTCCAGACAATTTCTCATAATCCAAGCAAGAATGATTTTTTCAGAAAGTAGCCGCTTACAAGCAGCATCATAATCTGAATTGCTTCCTGCGGTACGAATTGTTTGGGATAGCGTTGTTTCCAGTTCCACTAAATCACCACCTTTTCTATCTTGCCTTTAGTATAAAGCAGATAACAAAAGAATACAACAAAAATAGAAAGAAATTTCTGGAATATAAGATTTAGCGTGGTGGCAGATTCTTTTCAGAACTTTTTTCAAAATCGGACCGTCCATGAAGAATCATCTCTACATTTTTACATACAGTCTGCAATTCTTTTTCGTATTGTTTTCTTTTTTGATATTCCTGATGCTGCGTATTTTTAATGGATAGCAGCTTTTCTTTTTCAGATTTCAATAGCTTTATAGAAGGCAGTCTTTCACTTGTTGTTTGTTGTTTCAAGAAATTTCGTGCAGTTTCATAAAGCGTGATTTCTGACAGATGTTCCTGTCGGAATTGTTTTTTATTTTTTGCGTGTAAAAATTCCCTATAAACAGATTTATTTGCAAGATATTGCCCGGTGTAATGAATTTGTTCATTGATCCTTTTCAATTCCTGCTGTGTGGAACGGAGGTTTTTTCGACAGTTGGCAGTTTCCGACTGTGATGTAGTAAGTGCAGTTATCAAATCATCTTCTGTGGAATAGCCACGTTCCTGTACATAAGCAATGGTTTTTGCCATTTGCTGTAAATTAGAAAGTTTTACTTTTCTGTCATAAACCGGATTGCGCTGTGCTTTGACACGTTGCTGCAGATCTATGACAAGTCGCAGGTCTGATTTTATAAAACAGAAGGCTTCCGTTTCTTTTTCTTCCGTAAATGCAGAAGTAGTAGAGTTAGAATGAGGAGTGAAAATATCTGATCTTGTGTGAGATTGATTTTGGGGTTCTTTCTTCTTTTCCCAAATTGAAAACAGATAATCTTCTGTGTAATGGGAACCTAGCGATCTTCCGGTAATGAACTTATTTCGTTCCGGGTGCAGATAGCTGAAACGCCTTCGACTTACTTTTAAAGTAATTTGATAGTTTTTCAAAAGTGTTGCTTGAAATTCTTCCATATTGCAGGAAGAAGCGGCAGCGTCTGCAATAGCGGTTCGCAGATACTCCTTTTGTGTCTGGAAAACTGTTTGGCGTGGAGCAATTCCTTTGGATAACATTTCTTTATTCAGAGTGTCCAATTTTTTCTGTCCGGTGTGCTTTGCACGATACTCTCTGTCTGTAATTTTTTTCTCTGCCGGAGAAAGTAAATCTACCTGATGTAAGTGTTCCCTGTGGCAAATATCCATAAGTGAGCGTTTTAAATAAATGAGATAAGCCGATGTTAGATGATGTTTGTATCCGGCACGGGCATCGCAGGGGCGTTCCATAAATGTCTGGTGTTCCACATCATATTTTCTTAAACTGTTGATTACAATATGTACATGAATGTTTCCGCTTTCATTATTTCCGTCTGTATGGGTACACACAAGAGCCTGATGTCCCGGAAAATTTTTTTGAGCATATTCTAATCCAAGTTGTTGTGCCTTTTCTCCGGTTAATCCATGATCTTCGGTATCTTTTGGATCAAAGCTCAGAATATAGTGATGAGATTTGATTTCATCAAAATTTTGGTTTTTATGATATTGTGCGTTTAACTCTTTACATTCCAAATCAAAAGAGAAGGGATCGCAGTTGATACCGTCAATGTAATATTCCTTTCTTGGAATGAGTTCTCCATTTTCATCAAGGATTGGCTTTTTCGTATGTTCATCATGTTGAAACAGAAGATAACGTTGTGCTTCTCCATAGTCCGTATTTTTAATTGCAATGTGCTTAAGAATTGCCATATTCATTACCTTTTGAATGATTGGGAACAGATACATTTTGGGAAGAAAAGCTTCCGGCAAGTTTTAAGACTTCGTATTTCATTTCATAGATTTTAGAAAGACTCTGTTGGAGAGATTTTTGTATTTCCTGTGAATGAATACCGCCGCTATTGAAGTACCGGGCAATCTGATTTAGATTGCTTCCTATTTTTCCAAACTCGGCAATCAATTTTTTTAATTCCGGCAGATCAGCCACCAGTTCATATTTTATAATTGTTCTTTTATTCATAAGTTGTTTACGGGCAAATTCTGCCAAAGGCAGACCTGCGGCTTTTGCCTGAGAGGATATAATTTCGTATTCCGTATCAGTAAGACGCAGCATAATTTGATGCGTATGCCGTAATGGTTTTTCTTTTTTTGGTCTTGCCATAGTATGACATCTCCTTTTATAAAAATTCTATTTATATATAAGCCGATAGAGGGAACTGTATTGGAAAATACAAAATAACTGTGAAAATAGTTTGAAAACATGATACAATAGAAAAAATAATTGTATGGAGGTTGACTATGCCAAGAGGAAGAAAAAAACAGAATGTACTTACTTTGGAGGAGCAGCTTGTAACAGTAAACGAAAGAATTCAGGAAGTAGAGAATGAATTGAAGCAGCTTCGTTCTCAAAGAAAAGAAATTCAGGCGAAAATTGAGGAGCGGGAAAAGGAAACATTGTTCCGGGCAGTAGTTGCTTCGGGAAGAACCGTAGAGGATGTTCTTGCAATATTAGAAGCTCAAGATCAGAAAGAAAAACAGTAGTTTAGAAAAAAGATGTTTATTGCTATGAAAAGTGTAGCAGTAAACATCTTTTTTATTGTGATGAAGTTATCACGCTGCGACTATCAAGATAGGAGCTAATATGCATATTTGAAAAATATGACGATGTCGAGGGTATGGGGAGCGAAATCCCCATCAAGTTTGCCGAGTAGGAAAAAATCACGGAGTGAGTTTTGAGTTACTCAGGCGAAACTTGCTTTAAAGAAGTAAGGGAATAAGGGAAAATAGAAAAAGTTACATGAATACTTGGTATTTTGACATATAAACAAATAAATGAATTTGTTGTGATAAAGTATAAAACATAAAAACAGAAATAATATGTTTTCTGGGAAAGGAGAATAAGGATATGGAAAAAGTAAATATGAACTGTGATGATTTATTTACAGAAGTAGATGCTAGTGCCTCCTTCCAGGCAGAAGTAGTTAATGGCGCGGGACAATCTCTTGTAACAACAATAGTACAGGGACTGTTAGGCTGTGGAGTTAGCTATTTGCTTGGAAATCAGGGATATGGATGTACAGTTACAGATGAGTGTGTAAATAACTGTAGATTGCCCTAGCTACATGATTATGTCATTGCAATGGACATTGGTGTGCATTGCAGTGACATATTAAAATTGATAAGATGTGGGGTACTAAGAATATGCAAGAAGAAATTAAGTATTGGTTAAGGCTATATCCTGAGATGAAAAATATAGATGAGTTAAATGAATACTTAACAAAAATATTTGGGTGTGGCCTAAAAGAAAAGTTAAAACGAGAACAATTTGCGTCTAAAGAAGTCAGGAAATATAAAAAAAAATTAAATACATTTTTAGATGAAGATATGAAAAGAAAAATCAAATTTGCCCGCCTGTGTATGTAAGATCCGATATTCTACAAGGAAAAGGCATGGCTTCAAGTTCGGCAGATATTTCTGTAACAGCTATGGCTACAGCTTTGGCCATGGACTATGATTTATCATTAAAAGAACTTGAGCAAATTTGTCTATCTGTAGAGCCTACAGATGCCTCTTTTTATCAAGGTGTAACTCAGTTTGATTATATTAAAGGGACTATCTCTAAGCCATTAGG
>SKFA01000291.1_pt1 | contig 38483 bp, 31 predicted proteins | sample 4820291 | NCBI WGS metagenome assembly SKFA01 (sample SAMN11008795, study PRJNA524170) | human gut metagenome | isolation source: fecal sample from pouch patient p30 | place: Israel: Tel-Aviv | reverse complement strand
GGGGGGGCACCACGCCGTACACGGCGGGCATGTGGCGGTAGATGTAGGCGTGGGACGCGGTGTCGGAGCTCGGCGCTTCGGCGCCGTCGACCACGTTGCCGTCAAGGTCGCACACGACCATCGAGCTCGGGGTGAGGTACTCGTAGCGCAGTCCGGACGGCTTGATGACCATCAGGTCGGCGGTGTGCAGACGCTGGGACACGTTGCCTGCGGTCCACACCACCAGATTCCACTTGATGAGCTGCTCGTGCAGGGTGGCGACCACTTCGCGCACCTGCTTGACTTCAGCTCGTACTTCCGGGCCGTAATCAGCCAACGTTGCCATATTGTGTTCCTTTCGTCAGGCTTGCTGTTGTTGCGATGGACGGTTATTTGGTTTCCAGCGGGATGTTTTCGATGGAGGCATGCTCGATCGGCAGCCCCTTGCGGAAGCGGTCGAAGAAGGCTTCGAAGCCGGCCACGTCGTTGGCATCCGGCGCTTCCGTGGTGGAGGCCGCGTCGGCGAAGACGCGGGTGTCGAGGTAGTCGGCGAGCGGCTGGTCGGCGTGCCACAGATAGTCGGCGAGCACGGCCATGCCCCACGCTCCGCCTTCGGCGGCGGTGGCCATGACCTTGATCGGGGTGTCGAATGCGGCGGCGAGGATCTTCTGCGCGACCTTCGGCGTGGTGAAGATGCCACCGTGGCCGACGAGCGAGTCGACGGCGACGCCTTCGTCCTTGGTCATCACATCCATGCCGATCTTGACCGGCGAGAAGGCGCTGAACAGCTGGGTTCTCATGAAGTTGCCGAGGCTCATGCGCGCCTCCGGGCTGCGGGCGAACAGCGGTCGGCCTTCCGGTAGGCCAGCCAGGAATTCTCCGGAGCGGAACGGATAGTTGAGCAGACCACCGCAGTCGGCGTCGACATCGTCCGCGATCGCGGCGCGGAACAGCGTGCCGTACAGCGTGCCGGCATCGACCGGCTGGCCGATCGCGGCGGCGAACTGTCCGAACAGGCCGACCCAGGCGTTGAGATCGGAAGTGAAGTTGTTGGCGTGGCTCATGCCGGCCAGGTCGCCGGCTGGGGTGGTGACGAGGTCGACTTCCGGATGCAGGCGCGCCAGCTTGTGCTCGAGCACGACCATGGCGAAGATCGAAGTGCCGGCGGAGACGTTGCCGGTGCGCACGCGCACGGAGTTGGTGGCGACCATGCCGGTGCCCGCGTCGCCTTCCGGCGGGGCGAGGACGACGCCCGGCTGAAGGGTGCCGGTCGGGTCGAGCAGTTTGGCGCCTTCGGCGGTGAGCGTGCCGGCCGGGGTGCCCGCCACGAGCGGACGGGGCAGCAGGTTCTCAAGCTTCCACGGCTGCGCGGCGACTTCCTCGATCGCGTCGAATCGCTTGATGAACTCGGTTTCGTAGGTATGGGTGGCCGGGTCGATGGGGAACATGCCGGAGGCGTCGCCCACGCCGAGCACCTTCTCGCCGGTGAGCTTCCAGTGCACGTAGCCGGCGAGTGTGGTGATGTAGTCCACCTTGGAGACGTGCTCCTCGTGGTTGAGCACCGCCTGGTAGAGGTGCGCCACGGACCAGCGTTCCGGAATGTTGTACTGGAACAGCTCGGAAAGCTTCTCGTGGGCTTCGTGGGTGTTGGTGTTCTGCCAGGTGCGGAACGGCACGAGCAGTTCGCCGGACTCGTCGAAGGCGAGGTAGCCGTGCATCATGGCGGAGAAGCCGATGTGCCCCACGTGGGTCAGCCGTTCGCCATAGGCGGTTTCGACGTCGCCGGCCATGCGGGCGTATGCGGTCTGCAAACCCTTCCAGATTTCCTCCTGGGTGTAGCTCCACAGCCCGTCCTCGAGATGGCTGGCCCACTCGTAGTCGCCCGCCGCGATGGTGTGGTAGGCGTCATCGATGAGCACCGCCTTGATGCGGGTGGAGCCGAACTCGATGCCCAGGCTCGTCTTGCCTGCGCGGATCTTCTCGGCGGTCACTGCGACCTGCTCTTGCGTCATAGTTCACGAACTCCTTGCGTCCGAGCGCCTCGCAACCACTCTGTCAACTGAATGTTAGCGCTCACTGTTAACGCTCACTATTGTAGGCACAAACCCGTGACGCACCAAATCCGACGTGTCATCGGAGCAATGAATATATAAACAAATCGAGAAGAAGCAGCGCCTTAGCGACGGCGGACAGGCCCCAGGGAGCTGCGGTTGACCATCTGCGCCGACACCAGTCCGACGCCATGCTGCGATGATCCGAAGGAGTTCTCCTCCCCCGCGCCCAGCAAGTACAGCGTCTCACGCATGGCGGCGACACCCAGCTGCTCGAAGCCGGGACGGACCGTGGTCAGCGGCGGGAACATATTGTCCATGGCAGGCATGTCGTCGAAACCCACCAGGCTCACATCCTGCGGAACGCGCACGCCATGCTCATGCAGCGCGCGGGCCACACCCACGGCCTGGCTGTCGTTGGCGCAGACCATGCATGTCGGCAGATTGCCGCCGGTGCGGCCGATGTTGTCGAGGATGTGGTTCATCTTGCCGTACGCTTCGGAGGATTCCCAGGTCTCGCACTGCACCGTCACGGAATTGACCGCATTGGCCGCGCATAGCTTGTTCCATGCCAGCAGGCGCGTCGCCGCGTCGCGCCACTCCTTGGGACCGGCGAAATACAGCACCGAACGGTGCCCGTATTCCACGACGAGATGCATCACGTCGGCCATCGCGGACCATTGGTCCATGCCGACGACGGATACGCGGCGGCGGTCGGCGGACTTCATCAGCCGCAGGCCGTCCTGCACGCCGATGCCACCGTGCGTGGATGTGACGATCACACGAGGCGGCGCGATCCGCGTCCGGCATGCCGCGGAAAACATGACGTCAGTGGGCGTGAGGAAGATGAACGCATCGACGTTCATCTCGTCGAAGGTGCGGCACAGGTCGTCGAATTCCTCCTGCGAGCACAGCGCCTCATGCACCATGCTCACCGTCACGAACAGGCCATGCTGGCGGGCCATCGTCTCAATCGCGGAAATCGTGGAGATCGGGCCATAGAAATGCTGGCCGCCGGCGATCAGGCCGATGGTGCGGGACCGATGCGAGGCGAGCGCGCGGGCGGAGTTGCTGGGACGGTATCCGAGCTGGTCGATGGCCTTCTGCACCTTCTCGCGGGTGGCGTCGGAGACGTCCGGCGAATGGTTGATGACGCGCGAGACCGTCTGGTGGCTCACACCAGCCAGCTTCGCCACTTCGAACATCGAAGGACGCTTATTGCCCGCATTGCGTTTGCCTGCCATGCCCCGTCGCCTTTCGCACACAACTGTTGGTACGTTCGCCTATTGTACACGCAACTTCAGTTAGCGCTAACAGCCGTCATGTTCCAAAGATGCGGCACACTACGCGCAGGCTACCGCACGGCCGCCAAAGCACGCAGACGCGCCGCGAAGTTAGGCCAATCGGTGCGCATGGCAGTCAGCAGCTTGCGGTTGGGCACGGCATCGACCGGCACCCATTCGATCTCCATGCTTTCGTCGTCGTTGGCCTTGGGTTCGACGCGGTGCCCCGGCTTTTCGAAGGCGAACACCGTGGTGTACGACCATGGGCCGTGGTCCTCACAGTACGAGCCGACCACGTCGATGTCCTCCGGCGTGATGTTGGCTTCCTCGTACGATTCGCGCAGTGCGCCCTCGATCGGGCTTTCGCCATCGGCGGTGGCGCCGCCGGGAATGCCCCACGTGCCGCCTTCCGCGCTCCATACCGCGCGGTGCTGCATGACGATGTGCGTCACCTCACCGGTCGTCTCGCTGCGGCGGGCCAAGAGCACGCCGGACGCGCCGTTCGTACCCCAATGCTTGCGGCCGCAGGCGCAGTCGACCCAGCCGTCTCCCGGCTGGTGCACGTTCTCCTTGGGCGGCAGCGGCTTCGCGGCACCCGTTTTCGCATCATATTCGGCGTCCGGCGCGAGGTCGGAGCGCGTGACGTTCCACAGATCGGTCCATTCGACGCCCAATTGCGCCGCCAGACGGCGCGCCAACGGCAGGCTCAGGCCGATGATGCCGTGCGGATCGCCTTCGATCGAGTCGATGAACGCGCCGCCGAAACCTTCCAAAGTGAACGATCCGGCCACTTCCAGCGGCTCGCCGGTGGCGATGTAGCGTTCGATATCCAGGTCGGAATATTCGCAGAAGTGCAGGGTCGCTTTGCTGGCGCCGCGCACCATGCGGCCCGACGCGAAGTCGATGAGGCAATGGCCGGTCCACAGCTCGCCGGTGGCACCGCGCATGGCACGCAGCCGTTCGCGCGCTACCTCTTCGCTATGCGGCTTGCCGTAGCATTCGCCGTCCAGCAGGAACATGGAATCGCAGCCGAGAATCAGCGGGCCGGCCTTCGAACGGGTCAGGCTTGGACGGCCATCCACGAAATCGGCGATCGGCTCGGCGACGGTGGGAATGGCGATGCCGGAGAAATCGCGGGTCTTCGTCTCGTCGGCGGACTGCGCGCTGTCCGTGCGTGCGGCTGTGCCCGCCGAGGATGCGTCGCGATCGTCTGCCGCCCGGAGCGGGAAGCCGACCACGCGCTCCCCGCGCGCGTGCGCCGCGGTATCGGCGATGTTGCGATACGCCTGGTGCACGGCCTCGGCCTTCGCCGTGGCGAGAATCATCACACGCTGTTCGACGCTCAGGTCGTTCACGGTGACGCCAAGCGCGGCCGCCTCGCGTTCAAGCGCGGCAGGCTCGTCGACGTGCGAGACACGGATGGTCGGGCAGATGCCGGCGGAGAACAGCACGTCACGGCGTGGACGGGACTGGGAGGCGAGAATCAGCGGGATGCTCATGCGCGTTCCACCTGCACACCCTTGGTGTCGACCGCGAGATGCAGCACACGCCAATGGCCGGATGCCAGCTCTTCGGCGGCGATCCGTTCAAGCTCCTCGTGGGCGTCGCCATGGTGCAGCACCAGCACGCATGGGCCGGCGCCGGACACGGTGGAGGCGAAGCCGTGGGAGCGCATCTTCTCGATCAGCGCCCAGGACGGCTCCATCAGCGAGGCGCGGTACGGCTGATGCAGGCGGTCCTGCGTGGCCGCGAACAGCAGTGCGTTGGCGTTCTGACGCGAGCCGGAGGCCAGCATCGCGGGGTTCATGGCGGCCGGCAGCAGGCTCACACGGGAGACGTTGTGCACGGCGTCCTTGAACGGAATCTCAGTCGGCAACGCCTGACGGGCCTTTTCGGTGGACAGCTCGTAGTCCGGCACGAACACGGCCGCGGTCAGATCGTCCGCCACGCGGTAGTTGATGGTGTGGAAGCCGTTGTGTATCGGCTCGCCGCCTGGAATCGGCACGGATCCGACACCTTCCGCGGTCTCCATGTCCCAAGACATGGTCAGGCCGCCGTACACGGCCGGGGCCACGTTGTCCGGATGGCCTTCGATGGCGGCGGCCAGCTCGAACACGGCGTCGCGGTTGAGGTCGTCGTCCTGCGCGAAGGCTGCCGCGGCGGCGATGCCGGCGACGATGGCCTCGGCGGAGGAGCCCATGCCTCGCGCCTGCGGAATGTTGTTGTGCGCCTGCAGAATGAATCCGACACGTCCCAGGCCGAAGGTCTGGCATGCGCGGCGGAACGTGGAGACCACCAGGTGCGTCTCGTCACGCGGCAGGGTGTCCTCGCCCTCGCCTTCAATCATCACCTGCGCCGCGGTGTTCACCGGGTCGGCGCTCAGCGTGAATTCAAGCTCGTCATGGTAGTCCAAGGCCAAACCGACCGTATCGAAGCCGGAGCCAAGATTGGCGCTGGTGGCCGGAACCTTCACACGCACCTTGCGGGTAACTGGAGTCATCTCTCGTCGTCCTTCGTCACATCTTCATTACAAATCAAGCACCGTATACCGTGGCAGTGCCAGAGTCAAATTTCAGGGGGAACCGCACCCATGTATCGTATTCGGGCCCATGATGGCGGCTTGGCATGGCTTGCATGCCAATCTCATCATGGGCCCGAATCGCATCCGATATCAGTTCAGCACGCGCAGGATCGACGGCTCTCCGCACACGCAATCCAGCTCGCACACGTCCTTGACGGTTTCGCGCAGGGTGAGCTCGTCGGTCATGTGGGTGACCAGACGCAGCTGCTGCAGTTCGCCATCGTAGCCCGGATCCTTCAGCGTCGGCTTCAAATCCTGGTTCACGCCGTTGATGGACACGCCATGGTCGGCGAACTTGGCTGCGATCGCGGCGAGCACGCCCGGATTGTCGTGAATCACGAAGCGGACAGCGAACTCGGCCTTGGAAGCCTCGATCGGAGCCTTCTTCAGATCCTTGTACAGCGGGATGGACGGGCCGGTGCAGCCCTGCGCGATATGGCGGGCTTCGGTCACGACGTCTCCGACAACCGCGGAGGCGGTCGGAGCGCCGCCTGCGCCGCGGCCGTAGAACATGAGGTCGTCCGCGGCTTCGGCCTTGACGAACACGGCGTTGAAGGAACCGTGCACGGAGGCCAGCGGATGGGTATTGGAGATCAGTGCCGGGTAGACGCGCGCGGACACGCCGGCATCGGTGTTCTCCACGACGGCGAGCAGCTTGATCACCTTGTTTTCCGCGGTGGCGGCGGCGATGTCGTCGGCGGTGATCTTGGTGATGCCTTCGACGGAGACGTCGTCGATGGTGACGGAGGTATGGAAGCCGAGGGTGGCCATGATGGCGGCCTTGTTGGCCGCGTCGTAACCCTCGATGTCGCCGGTCGGATCGGCTTCGGCGTAACCCTTGGCCTGTGCGTCCTTGAGCACGTCATCGAAATCGAGACCCTTGGTGGTCATCTCGTCGAGGATGTAGTTGGTGGTGCCGTTGACGATGCCGAGCATGCTCGTCACCTTGTCTCCGACGAGGGATTCGCGCAGCGGCTTGAGGAACGGGATGGCGCCGCCCACGGAGGCTTCGAAGTAGATGTCGACGCCCTTGGCTTCGGCGGCCGCGTAGATTTCCGGACCGTACTTGGCCAGCAGCGCCTTGTTGGCGGTGACCACGGAGGCGCCGGATTCGATGGCGGCGAGCACGAACTTGCGTGCCACGCCGGTGCCGCCGATCAGCTCGATGACGATGTCGGAATTGGTGGCCACGCTCATGGTGTCGGTGGTCACGATGGCCTTGTCGATCCACGGGAACGGATCGGTTTCCACCGGGTCGAGGCAGGCGACGCCGGTCAGTTCGATCGGGCGGCCGATACGTGCGGCAAGCTCGTCCTTCTGCTCGACCAGCAGGCGTGCGGTCTGGGAACCAACGGTACCTGCGCCCAGCAATCCAACGCGAATCGGCGCAATATCTTCCTGTGCCAAGGCATCCTCCCTTGAATGTGAAGTATTGGTGTGACCTTGCTTATTGTACGGTCTCAATATGACGTAAGGCCGCGGAATATCAAGAAAATGGACGGTTTCCGAAGCTTTCCTCGCAAGGAAGCCCGAAAACCGTCCATACCGTGAGACGCAATCGTGGACTATTCGCTGACGTCCCAGCCCAGCAGATCGTCGATCGTCTGCCGGCGGATCATGACGTGCGCACCGGCCTCGCCGACGCCGACCACGGCGGGAATCAGCGCCTGGTTGTAGTTGCTGGCCATCGTGCGGCCGTATGCGCCGGTGACCGGCACCGCGAGGATGTCGCCACGCTTGATGTCGGCGGGCAGCCGCACCTCGTTGACGACGATATCCCCCGATTCGCAGTGCATGCCGACCACGCGGCACAGCTTGGTCTCGTCGGATCCCTTGCGATTCGCGATTCTCGCGGTGTAGTCGGAGCCGTACAGCGCCGGGCGGATGTTGTCGGACATGCCGCCGTCCACGGACACGTACACGCGTTCCGTCACCGGATTGCCGCCCTTGTCTTTGGCTTCACCGTTCAGCTGCACCGGCTTGACGGTGCCCACGCGGTACAGCGTGACGCCGGTGGGGGCCACCGTCCAGCGGCCTGGCTCGAAGGAGATGACCGGGGCCGGCATGCCGAGCGCGCGGTTCACGGTGCTGACCGCGTCGGCGAGCCTGCCGAGCTCCACGTCGATGTCCATGGAATCCTCACCGTCGGTGTAGGCCACGGAATAGCCACCGCCCAGATCAACCTCCGGCAGGGTGTACGCATCGGTGGCGTAGAAGGTCTTGCGCAGCAGCATCATGCGCTTGGCCGCCTGGATGAAAGCGTCCGCGTCATGGATGTTGGAGCCGATATGCGAGTGCACGCCGACCAGTTCGAGCACGTCCTGGCGGCGGTAGATGTCCTTGAGCACGGCGAGCGCCGGGCCGTCGGCCACCATGGTCATGGCTTCGGCGAGCCTGCGGTCGCCTTCGGAGACTTTCTCGTGGCTCAGGTCATACGGGTATTTGACGTCGTACTGGAGCTTACGTTCCGCGTGGGCGGAGTGGTCGGAGCCGTCGGCGGAAGACGCGTTCTCCCCCAATCGTGCGTTCGACCCTGCCGGCGTCACGTCGGTCAGGTCGTCGAGCACAGCAAGCTTGCCCGCGTCGGCTCCGGCGGGCAGCAGGGCCACGCCGAACTTCTGGTCCTCGTGGGCGGTGGACACGAATTCGTGGCCGCCGGCGTGGATGCCGGAGGTGACGCGCAGCATGACGCGGGCGCGCTTGCCGAGCCGCTTGGCGATGGTGGCGATACGCTCCGGCTCGCCCGGCTCGTCCACGACGATCTTGTTGAAGCCCTGTTCGATGGCCAGCTCGATTTCCGCGTCGGACTTGTTGTTGCCGTGCAGCACGAGCCGGCGGCCGGGAACGCCCGCGGCGAGCGCGATGCGCATCTCGCCCATGGAGCAGGTGTCGATGAGCATGCCGGATTCGGTGACGATTCGGCAGATCTCCTTGCTCAGCAGCGCTTTGCCGGCGAAGCTGACGTGGGTGACGGTGTTGTTGAACGCGTTGGCGGCCGAATGCACGAATTTCGTGGCGCGGTCACGCACCTCATCGGTGTCGATGACGTAAAGCGGCGAGCCGAATTCGTCGAGCAGGCTTTCGGCGGTGCGGCCGTGGAAGGTGATCTCACCTTCGGCGTTCACGGCCGATCCGGCCGGCCAGATTGGACTCACAGGCATGGTTTGCGTATCTCCCTTTTTCGTGGATTCGCTTCACATCTTGTCCGGAGCGGCGACGCCGAGCAGGTCGAGGCCTTCGGCGACGACCGTCTGCACGGCGTCGTTGAGCTTGAGTCGCGCGGCGGCGCGGGCCGGTTCCGGAGCCTTGGCGATGCGGATGGCTTCGGCTTCCTCTCCGCGGGCTTCCGGATCGGTAAGCTCCATCGGCACGACGCGCTCCACGTTGTACCACTTGTGGTACGTGGCGGCGAGATCTTCCAGATAGTGGGCCACGCGGTGCGGCGCGCGCAGGTCTCCGGCTTCGCGCAGCAGGGCCGGCCACTGGGCGAGCGCGGCGAGCACTTCACCGTCGGCGGTGGTGTCGAGCAGGCTCACGTCGGCGCCTTCGTAGGTGATGCCGGCGGCGGCCGCGTTGCGGTCCACGTTGCAGGAGCGGGCGTGCGCGTACTGCACGTAGTACACCGGATTCTCGTTGGAATGCGAAGACAGCAGGTTCAGGTCGATGTCCACCGGGGAGTTGTAGTCGGTGCGGGCCAGCGAATAGCGGGAGGCGTCCACGCCGATGGCGTCGGTCAAATCGTCGATGGTGACGACGTTGCCGGCGCGCTTCGACATGCGCACGGCCTTGCCGTCCTTCATGACGTTGACAAGCTGGCCGATCAGGATCTGCATGTTCTCGCCCGGCTTGTCACCGAACGCCTCGCACATGGCCATCATGCGGCCGATGTAGCCGTGGTGGTCGGCGCCGAGCATGTAAATCGCCACGTCGGCCGGGTTGGTCTCGCGGTGGCGCTTGTTGCGGTAGTAGGCGATGTCGGCGGCGAAGTACGCGTAGTTGCCGTCGGACTTGATGATCACGCGGTCCTTGTCGTCACCGTGCTTGGTGGATTCGAACCAGGTGGCGCCGTCCTTTTCGTAAATGTCGCCGCGGGCGCGCAGATCGGCGATGGCCTGGTCCACTTCGCCGTCGGAATACAGGCTGTTCTCGTGGAACCACACGTCGAAATTGACGCGGAAGTTCTTCATGGAACGCTGGATTTCGTCGAACATCATCGGCACGGCGCGCTTGCGGAACTCCTCGCGCTGTTCGGAATCGCCTTCGCCGAGCGGGTTGCCGTCCTGGTCGGCGCCGCCGTCGACGCGCGGCAGGCTCAGCACGTCCACGCCGTCCGCGTTGGCTTCGTCGATGACACGCTTGGCGATTTCGTCGATGTACGCGCCCTTGTAGCCGTCGATCGGGGTTTCCTCGCCGTGGGCCGCGGCGACGAGCGACTTGGCGAAGCGGTTGATCTGCTCGCCGTGGTCGTTGAAGTAGTATTCGCGCACCACCTTGGCGCCGTTGGCCTCAAGCACGCGGGCCATGGAGTCGCCGACGGCCGCCCAACGGGTGCCGCCGATGTGGATCGGGCCGGTCGGGTTGGCGGATACGAATTCGAGGTTCAGGGTCTTGCCGGACAGGTGGTCGTTCTTGCCGTAGTCGCTGCCGGCTTCGAGCACGGTGTCCACCACTGCGGCCGCGGATGCGGAGTCGAGCGTGATATTGATGAAGCCGGGGCCGGCCACTTCCACGGACTTGATGCCGTCGGCATTGGTCAGTTCGGCGGCGAACAGTTCGGCGAGATCACGCGGCTTCATGCCGGCCTTCTTGGCCAGCTGCATGGCCGCGTTGGACGCCCAATCGCCATGTGCGCGGTCCTTCGGGCGCATCACGGCGAACTTGGCCTGCGGCGGAATCAGATCGGCGGTCAGGGTGCCTGCCTTGCCTTCGGAGACAAGGGTGTTGGCAATGTTGAAAATCAGTTCACTAAGGGCTTCTGGACTCATTCTTCCAAGAATACCGGGCACGCTGACAGAATCAGTCTTCCTGTCCATCCTCACGATGGGGTTGCGATACGTCCTGCGGAACGCTTTGCAAGGCGTTCTGAGCATCGTCCTGCCCGCCATGCCGTTTCGTACGCCACGCCACGGACGCGTAGTAGCCCGTGTAGCACAGCGCCACGAACGGAATCATGTACAGCAGCGTGGAGCGCTGCGACGGATCGCAAATCACCAGAACCAGCGCGCCGACGCACATCGCAATCGCGACGATCGGCACGAACGGGTAGCCAGGCGCGCGGTACTTGAGCTCGCCAACCGTATGTCCCTGCGCGAGCCATTGGTGGCGGAATCGCAAGTGGCAGACGGAAACCGACGCCCACACCACCAGTGTGGCCAGGCCGGAAACCGCGACCAGCGCGAGGTAGACGGTCGAAGCGGCCACCACGGAGGACAGCAGCGCCAGCAGCGAGCCGGCCATGCTGAACATCACCGCGAAAACGGGCACGCCGTGGAAGTTCGTTTTGGCGAGCTTGCGCGGAATCATACCCTCCTGCGCGAGCGACCACACCATGCGCGAGCACACGTACAGGCCGGAATTCGCGGCGGACAGCACGGCCGTCAGCACCACGAAATTCATGATGTCGCCGGCGAACGGCATGCCGATCGACTGGAACACGAGCACGAACGGGCTGGTGTCGACGCCCGACTTGCGCCACGGAATCAGCGCCGCCATGACGGCGATCGAGCCGATGAAGAAGATCGCCAGACGCAGCACGGTGGTGTGCACGGCCTTCGGAATCGCCTTGGACGGGTCCTTCGTCTCGCCGGCGGCGACGCCGACCACTTCGGTGCCGGAGAAGGCGAACACCACCGTCAGCAGGGTGGAGAAGATCGGCAGCACGCCGTTGGGCAGCCAGCCGTCGCTGTAGAAGTTCTCGAACAACGGCGCATGGTCGTAGCCGGCGATCGGAATCGCGCCGAACATGGCCAGCAGGCCGATGACGATGAACGCTACGATGGCGAACACCTTGATGGATGCGAACCAGAATTCCGATTCGCCGTACAACCGCACCGACAGGATGTTGAGCAGGAACACGACAGCGATGAAGACGGCCGACCAGATCCATGCGGGCGAATGCGGGAACCAGCGTTGCATCAGCAGGCCCGCGGCGGTGAATTCGGAGGCGAGCGCCACCGCCCAATTCAGCCAGTAGAGCACGGCGATGGTGAACGCGGTGCCGGGGCCGATGAAACGCTTCGCATACAGGTGGAAGCTGCCGGCGTACGGCATGGCCACAGACAGCTCGCCGAGGCTCAGCATGATGAAGTAGACGAGCACGGAGCCGATGACGTAAGCGATGATCGCGCCGAGGGGGCCGGCTTGGTGGATGGTGTAGCCGGAGCTGAGGAACAGGCCGGTGCCGATCACGCCGCCGAGTGAGATCATCGTCAGGTGGCGCGTCTCCATCTTGCGCTCCAGCCCGCCCTGCTCGTCGTTCTGCTGGGCTTGCGCCGTGGGATCCGCGGCGGTTCCGGTCGCTGGCCGCGGCTGCCGTTCCTTCGTCCGCGTCGGTTCGCCGGCGATCTGCGCCTGTGCCTGCTGCTCTGCTTGCGATTGCGCCATGCTTGCCTCCGGCTTCCTGTGCGTTTGGTTGGGTGCGGCGTGTGTTTTGGCTGGCCGCACAATCGCAATACTATACGGTAGGCTCACGGCAATGCGCGAGCATCGTCAGATCGGCCTCGACCCGGGAAATGTCAGAAACGGCGACGGCCCGCAGCCAGGAAGGCATACGGACCGTCGATCGCGCTACTCGCGGTATGCGCGGAATGCTCAGAGCACGGCGATGGCGTCGATCTCGACGAGCGCGCCCTTCGGAATGTCGTTGCCGCCAAAGGCCACGCGGGCCGGCTTGACGGAGCCGATGAAGGTCTGCGCGTACACGTCGTCGACCTCGTGGAAGTCCTCGACGTTCTTCATGTAGATGGTGGCGCGGACCACATTCTCGATGCCGGAGCCGGCGGTGTCGAGGATGTGCTTGATGTTCTTCAGCGCCTGCGCGGCCTGCTCGCCCGCACTCTCGCCGGCCAGTTCGCCAGTGGCCGGGTCGATGCCCAGCTGGCCGGAGACGAACACGAATCCGTTGGCCTTCACGGCCTGGCTGTAGGCGCCGAGTGCTGCCGGGGCTTCGGAGGTGGCCACTGCTTCCAGCTTTTCGCTCATACTGTTCTCCTTTGTCGTAAGGTATGTTGCCGCAAGGTATGTAAACGCGCGCCAAGTATGTGCCAATATGCCCGTACATGCGCTATTTGCGTCGCATCTGAAATCATACTTTTCCGATGGGTGGAAGCGGGAAAAACCGTTCACAGAACGATATGGCCGGAGTTGGCACCACACGGCGCAGCAGGCACGAAAACGGCGGAATCGCAAGGAAAACCGCGGAAAAATACAACAAACGAGCAACAAAAAGGCTCCAGCCGTTCGACTGGAGCCTTGCCCGGTGGGCTTGATGGGGATCGAACCCACGACCTTCTGTTCCGGAGACAGACGCTCTATCCGCTGAGCTACAAACCCATGCAACGCACTACTGTACACGGTCTGCGCCCGTTTGCGACACGATTCGGCGAAAAACGTGACGCAGACCTTGCAATCGTTGGGAAAGTCAGTACGCGCGCTCAATGCATCAGAGTGCTCGGCGCAACCAGCACGCGCTGCACGCTCAGTACATGAGGGTGGCGAGGCGACGACGTGCGCGCTTCAGACGCTCGTCGGTCGGCTCGGGGATCGTGAAGTATTCGAGCAGACGCTGGCGCACCGGCTCGATGTCGGCCTTGTGGCCCGCCGCCACGAAATCAAGCAGACGGTCGAACGCGTCCTGGATCTGCCCGCCGATCATGTCGATGTCGGCGACGGCAAGCTGCGCGTCCACATCGTCCGGCTTGTCGGCGGCAGCGGCACGCACCACGCGCACGTCCGCATTGGCGGAACGGGCCAGCAGCAGCGCCTTCACACGTTCGCGGGCGGCGCGCGTATCGTTCGGATCGGCTTCCAAAACCTTCTCGTACGCGGCGGCGGCACCGGCGTAATCGCCCTGCTGTGCCAGCATGTACGCTTCCTGATGTTCCGGCGGCACCTGATCCTGCACACTGCCGGCGGATGCGGAATTGGCCGCGTCGGAATCCGGATCGCCCGAATACGGAGCGGTGCCGGTCACGCCGGCCTGCTGCGCGGCGGCGATAAGCTTCGGCACGACCACGTCTGTGATCTGCTGCATTTCCTCAGCGGACGGCAAGCCCTGCAAAATCGGCATCGGACGGCCGTTGATCAACGCGAACAGCGCCGGCGCGCCCTGAATCTGGAACGCCTGTGCGATGGAGGGATTGGATGCGATGTCGATGCGGGACAGCTGGATCTGGCCGTTGAGCTTGTTCACCGCGTCACCCAATGCGCGTGCCATGGCGAACAGACGGTCGTCGGTCGGCACCCACAGGAACAGCAGAATCGGGAACGTGGCGGAGGTCTGCACCATGGCCTGGAACGTGTTCTCCGTGGTGTCGATGACATATCCGCCAGCCGCCGGAGCGCCGCCCGCCTGCCCCGGCCCGGCCTTCACCTGATGCTTGAGCGCTTCCAGATCAACGGCTCCCGCCAATGAAACACCCGGATGGAACGCTTGCTGCTCTGCCATACTTGCCTCCAAAAACACGAAATCGTTGCTGGCACCAACTATAGGTGCCAACAACGATTTCCCGGTTTTCATTCCCACGGATGCGCGATAGGCGGAAAACCGCCGACGATGCGCGTCCAAGGACCCGTCGTTTTACAGCGCTTCGACCTTCACCGGCTGGCGTTCGGAACCGACCGCGGTGATTTTCTGCCCGGAATTCGCCGGCGGAACATACAGCGCGATGACGTTCACATAGCTCGTCTTCATGGTGCTGGTGGCCTTGCCATTGCCGAACAGCGCCTTTTCCGCGTCAGAGGCCGGCTGCGATTCACGGCCAGCGCCGGCGGAACGAGTCCATTCGGAGTTGATCTGCGCCACCACCAGATCGCCGCCGTCCGCGGAACGCATGACGCTGATGGCTCCATTGACCGGTTCGAAGGTCTGCTGCTGCGTGCCTTCGTTAAGCTCCATGGCCTTCTGCACCTGGGCAGTCAGATCGGCAAGCTTCGATCGCAGATCATCATCCGCGAATTTGCTGGCGTACTTGCCGTTCGCCCCGTTCTGCAGCAGGTCCGCATACGCGTCCACCGCCGCTTTCGGCGTCATGACCAGACCGGTGTCCGTAGGCGTTCCCTGCGCGCTGCCGGTTTTGGAGATTTCGAAACTCGGCATCTTCACGCCGGAGAACAGTCGCGCCACACCCCACAACTTGTAGTTCTGGCGTGCGGAATCCTGCCTGAACACCAGCAGACGCTTGGACTGCTGGTCCTTGGTTGTGGACGTGATGGAGAACACGGACCGTGGCCAGCCGGCATCCGTGGAGATCACGGCCTGGGCCAGATCCGTGGGGATGGTGGTCTTACGGTCAAGATTGCCCGTGGCTTTCGCTACGTTCAGCTCGCTGGTGCGGATGTCCAGTTCCGGACCTTCGAGAATCGTCGGCAACGTATCAGTGTCACGGTTCTGATTGCACTGGTCGAGCGTTTTGAGAATCCTCGTGCGGACCTTTTGCTCCTGCTTGGCGCTCAAGTTCGGCGCATCCTGCCGGGTGGTGGCTTTCGGGGTCGGCAGCTGGCCTTCGCAACCGCACATGCCGACGGCCATTCCCAGCGCGAGCATGGCCGCGATAATCGCCTGACTACGCTTCCTCATCACTGGTCCTCCTCTTGGCCGTCTTCCTGCGTTTCCGTCTGAACCTCCTCTTGGGCAAGACGAGCGAAATACGCGGCAAGCTCATCCTGCGAGATCACGGAAGTCGCCTCGTCGTCAACAGACGATTCGCCCGCCGTCGATTCAAATACGGTCGATTCGGACACAGTCGGCTGGCTTTCCGCAATCGTGTTCTGCTGGTCGGCGACCAAATTACGTGCCACAGGATCGACGATGACGGGCTGTTGCGTTTCCTCGAACGACGACGTACGACCGCCGGTGCGATGTTCCGCATGGCGACGCCTGCCGTGACGCGACCTGCTCCGTGCCCTGTTGCTGGCGGCGGTTTCGGCGTTCTTCACCCAAGCCGAAACCTCGTTCTCATCGCCTTCGTTGACGCCAACGCCTTCGACCATGGCGAAAGCGCGCTTGTTGCGGCGCTTATGCGGCGGCATGGCGAATACGGAAGCGGAAAGCACGGCGAGAATCGCCAGCAGTCCGCCGGCAAGATACAACGGCATGGCGAAATTCGGCAGGTTACGACGGTCCCAATTCAGAGTGACCGTGTCTCCCTTGCGGTTGCCGAAATCAATCAACGCCACAACATCCTCGGCGTTATTGCTGTTCGATCCTTTGACCTGCATATCAACGGCACCGTCATTGCACTTGATGGTGCGCCACATGTCGGAGTCCTTGAAAGCCACCTGGTTCTGGGAATTGTCCGCGGTTCCCTGCGCGGAGACCTTCATGGTGGAAAGCGTCGTCCAATCGGACAGACCGGAGACGCGCATGTACTTGCTTCCCGCAATCCATCCGGCAACATCGCGCGCGGAACCTATGGCGATGCACACATTGGATTTCTTGTCACGGGATTTGGCCGAAATATTGACGCGGCTGTCTACCAGCTGCAGCACGTTCGGATCGGTGACCACGTATTCCGAACCGTTCACCGGAGCGGCGGCGGTGATCTCATTGTCCGGTTTCCAGACGGTTGAATTCAACACGCCAAACACGACGCATGCGATGGCAAGCAAGCCGAAAATAGGCGTGACGATGCCACGCATGATCTTCGCATGCCGGGTAGGGCCCGTCTCGATCTGCGGCTTCTCTTGTTCTTCCTGCAATACAGTCATAGCTTTTCCATTCTACAGGGTCCGTTTGCACAAGCCTGAAAAAAACATGAAAATCATGCTTTGCCGCTATGGTTGGCCCTATGCGTAAATCACTTCTTTCCAAGGCCGTCACGGCAGTCTGCGCAACGGTCATGTGCCTGGGCGTCACTGCGTGCGGCGGTAATTCCAGCGCGAAATCCGACAAGTCGAACTCGGATTCCTCCTCATCTTCCGAAAAAATCGGCATGCACCAGATCGCCGGCGTGACCGCCAAGGGCGAGCTCGGCAAAAAGCCGACCGTCTCGTTCAAGACGCCGATGACGGTTGAGGACAACAGCTACGTGGTGCTGCAGAAGGGCGACGGAGCCCAGATCGAGGACGGCGACCGCGTCTGCTCGCAGGGCATCGCCATCAGCGTCAAGGATGGTTCCGAACTGGCCAGCACGTGGGAGAAGAACACCCCCAACTGCTCCACCGTAGTCACCTCGGATACCAGCCAGATGACCGAGAACTACTACAAGATCTTCAAGAGCCTCAAGCTCAATTCCACCGTGGCGTTCGGCGTGAACGACTCGAATTCCTCCGGCACCTCGTATCTCATGGTACTCACGCTGGTGTCCAAGTCGAAGGACCTGAAGAAGGCCACCGGCGAGAAGGTCGCGGGCGTTCCGGCCGACCTGCCGAAGGTAACGCTCGCCAAGGACGGCAAGCCGTCGATCGACATGAACGGCTATAAGGGTTCCGATTCCCTGGTTTCCCAGGACCTCATCAAGGGCAAGGGCGCTGTGGTCAAGGATACGCAGTCCGTGATGGCGCACTACACCGGCTGGCTGCTGGACGGCACGCAGTTCGATTCCTCGTGGGACCGCGGACAGTCCTCCGCCTTCTCGCTTGACAGCGTGATCAAGGGCTGGAAGCAGGGTCTGGCAGGCCACACGGTCGGTTCCCAGGTGCTGCTGGTGGTGCCGCCGAGCCTCGGCTACGGAAACAAGGATCAGGAGAAGATTCCGGCGAATTCCACGCTGGTCTTCGTGGTCGACATTCTCGCCGCCTACTGATCCGCCGAACCGACTGATAGGTTCCTCCAAAAACAAAATAGCCTCCCCCTCGGGAGGCTATTTTCATATGCATGCAAGTCCTAGGGGAAATCGCGGCAACGCGTGCGGTATCGAGGCGTACCGAGGGAAGGCGTACGAAGGTACGTCGACCGAGGAACAACGAAGATAACGCTCCGTTGCCGCGATTTCCAGAGTTGGAACCGAAAGAATCAGAACAACCGTAAAGAATCGTCCTCAGTGCCCTTCATCTCCTCGTAATCCAAAAGCAGGCATTTGAAACCGCGGTCCTGCGCGAGCACGCGGGCCTGCGGGGTGATGGTCTGCGCGGCGAAGATGCCGTGCACGGGGGCCAGCAGCGGGTCGCGGTTGAGCAGATCGCAGTAGCGGGTGAGCTGTTCGACGCCGTCGATGCCGCCGTTGCGCTTGATTTCGATGGCCACGTGCTCGCCGTTGCCGTCAATCGCCATGATGTCGACCGGTCCGATGGCTGTCGGGTATTCGCGGCGCACGAGCTTCGCGCCTTTGCCGATGCGTTCGATCTGTTCGGCCAGGTACTTCTGCAGATGGTCTTCGACGCCGTCCTTGATGAGGCCCGGATCCTCGCCGAGGTCGTACGATTCGTCCGAATAGATGTGCTGCAACGTCACTTCCAGCACGTCGTTCGATTTGTCGGCCGACGCGCGGATCACCTTTTGCGGCACTTCAGTATCAACGTCGTCATCGGCGTGGTCGGGGGTGATGTCCCTGATGCTGCATGGCGCGGACATCCAGTTGAGCGGCTTGTATGAGCCGAGTTCGGAGAAGATCAGCAGGCTGTTGTCCGCCTTGATGAGCAGCACGCGCTTGGCGAGCGGCAGGGAGGCGTTCAATCGTCCGGAATATTCGGCAGAGCAGTCAGCAACAATAATTCGCACGAGGCACTACCCTACCATGATTGTCGTAAGCCATGAATCCCACGATATGTACAATCCTATTTTTGTTTTGATTAATCTTTTTTTTAAAAAAAAACAGTCCGTCTGCTGCAACTACAGAATCGCAATCATATGCAATTGCTGCAATCGCAACAGACGGACCGTCAGAAGTATGCTACCGAGTGCTACTCTGCCATCTTGACGTCACGTCCACGCTCGACCGCGACGGTGAGCTTGTTCGAATCGAAGGAGATGAAGCCGTCAGTCACCTCGAAGGAGAGGCGATTGCCTTCAGGATCCACCACAACGATGGTTCCTTCCTTGATCACGGTCAGCACAGGCTCGTGGTCGGGCAGGATGCCCATTCCGCCTTCGGAGGCGGGAATGGTAACGGACTTCGCCGTGCCGTGCCACACAGGGTGGTCAGCGGCGACGATGTTCACCTGCATAGTCGATCCGGCCATCACGCACCGTATTCCTTCTGCATGTCGTGCCACTTCTTCTCGAGGTCGTCGATGCCGCCGATACCGGAGAATGCCTGCTCCGGAACGTCGTCATACACGCCGTCGCAGATGCGGGTGAATGCTTCGATAGTCTCGTCCGCCGGAACGTAGGAGCCCGGACGGCCGGTGAACTTCTCGGCGACGTAGAAGTTCTGACCAAGGAACTGCTCGATCTTACGGGCGCGGTTCACAGTGGTCTTATCTTCTTCGCCAAGCTCATCGATACCGATCAGGGCGATGATGTCCTGCAGCTCCTTGTTACGCTGCAGAATCGCCTTGACGCGGTTTGCACAGTCGTAGTGCGCCTGACCCACGTAACGCGGATCAAGGATTCGCGAAGTGGAGCTCAGCGGGTCGACTGCCGGGTAGATACCCTTCGAAGCGATGTCACGAGACAGCTCGGTGGTTGCATCCAGGTGGGCGAAGGTCGTTGCAGGAGCCGGGTCGGTGTAATCATCGGCCGGCACGTAGATGGCCTGCAGCGAGGTGATGGAGTGTCCACGGGTCGAAGTGATTCGCTCCTGCAGCGCGCCCATCTCATCGGCCAGGTTCGGCTGGTAGCCCACTGCGGACGGCATACGGCCGAGCAGGGTGGACACCTCGGAACCAGCCTGGGTGAAACGGAAGATGTTATCGATGAACAGCAGCACGTCCTGATTCTGCACGTCACGGAAGTACTCTGCCATGGTCAGTGCGGTCAGCGGCACGCGCAGACGGGTACCCGGCTGCTCATCCATCTGGCCGAAGACCAGTGCGGTCTTCTCGAGCACGCCGGCCTCGTCCATTTCGCCGATCAGATCGTTACCCTCACGGGTACGCTCGCCGACGCCTGCGAACACGGACACACCGCCGTGGTTCTGAGCCACACGCTGAATCATTTCCTGAATCAGCACGGTCTTGCCGACGCCTGCGCCACCGAACAGACCGATCTTGCCACCCTGCACATACGGGGTCAGCAAATCGATGACCTTGATACCGGTTTCGAACATCTGGGTCTTGGACTCCAGCTGGTCGAATGCCGGCGGGTTACGGTGGATAGGCCAACGTTCGGTAACCTTAACGGTCTCGTCGGCCTTCTTGTTGAGGATGTTGCCGGACACGTCGAATACGTGGCCCTTGGTGACATCGCCAACCGGCACGGAGATCGGGCCGCCGGTGTCATACACGGTGGCGCCACGCACGAGGCCGTCAGTCGGCTTCAGAGCGACGGTACGCACGGTGGAATCGCCAAGATGCTGTTCAACCTCAAGGGTGATCTTCTTGGTGGTCTCGCCCTCTTCGTGGACACCGGTGTTGGCCAGTTCAACGGTAAGTGCATTGTAAATGTCGGGCAGGTGGCCCACCGGGAATTCGACGTCGATAACCGAACCCTGGATACGCGTAACGCGTCCAGCGGTCGGCTCTGCAGCCGTCTCGGGAGCCGCTGTGGTCTGATTCTCAGCCATATGCGTTCCTACTCTTCCTTCTTGTTCAGCGCATCAGCGCTGCCGATGATTTCGGTAAGTTCCTGGGTAATCGATGCCTGACGCGAAGCGTTGAGCTTGCGAGTCAGTTCATCGATCAGGCTGCGAGCGTTGTCTGTAGCCGTGTGCATGGCGTTCTGTCGGCTTGCAGTCTCGGATGCCGCTGCGGTGAGCAGGCATTCATGGATACGGGACTGGATGTACTTCGGCAGAATCGCGTCGAGTACTTCGTCGACGCTTGGCTCGAACGCATACAGAGGAGTCGCAGCATCGGCATCGGATTCCGGCACAGGACCGGATTCCGGCTGTTCCGGAAGCACGAGCTCAACGGGTAGCATGCGCAGCACACGCACCTTCTGAACCACCATATTCACGAATTCGGTGAACACAATGTAGAGTTCGGAGACTCCACCTTGGTCCGCCGGCTTCATATAAGCGTCCAACAGTGCCTTCGAGATGGACTCTGCGACTTCCACGCCGGGCTGGTCGGTATCGCCTTCCCAAGTGCCGGCAACCGGACGGTTGCGGTACTTGTAATACGTCACACCGCGACGACCATACACATACAGTTCCGGCTGCTTGCCCTGCTCATCGAGTCGGGCCAACAGCGATTCCGTTTCGCGGATGATCGAGGAGGTGTACGGACCTGCCATACCACGATCCGAGGTAAGAGCGAGGACAGCCACGCGAGGGTTGTCCTCGTTCTTTTTCACGATCGGATGGTCGATATGGGTATGGGCCACCAGCGCTTGCACGGCGTCGAAAATCGCATCGGTATACGGCTTCGCGTTCAAGGCCACGTCACGTGCCTTGGCGATATGCGAAGACGCGATCATCTCCTGCGCGTTGAAGATTTTCTCCAGCGACGCGGTGGAGGCGATCCTAGATTTCAATGCGAGTTGCGAGCCCATGAATCACTTCTCTCCTGCGACGATCTTTTCCTGCTCGACCGGAGTGGTGTGCTTCTCGTCAGGCTTCTTCTCGACCAGCGGCTTGCCCGCGCTGGTCACGAAGGTCTCACGGAACGCTTCCACGGCCTTGTCGAGGGCAGCCTCGGTGTCGGCGGTGAAGTCTTCGGTCTCGCGAATGGTCTTGAGGATATCGGTGTTGTGATCCAGATAATCCAGCATGCCCTTTTCGAACGGCAACACGTCGCTGATTGGCAGGTCATCCATCTTGCCATGGGTGCCGGCCCACACGGACACGACTTCCTGTTCCATCGAATACGGGGAGAACTGCGGCTGCTTCAGGAGCTCGGTCAGGTGGGCACCACGGTTCAGCTGAGCCTTCGAAGCCGCATCCAAATCGGAAGCGAACATGGCGAAGGATTCCAGCGAACGGTACTGCGCCAGCGAGATCTTCAGCGTGCCGGAGACCTTCTTCAAGGCCTTCGTCTGGGCAGCGCCACCGACTCGGGACACGGAGATGCCGACGTCCACAGCAGGACGCTGGTTCGCGTTGAACAGGTCGGACTGCAGGAAGATCTGGCCATCGGTGATGGAAATCACGTTGGTCGGAATGTAGGCGGACACATCGTTCGCCTTGGTCTCGACGATCGGCAGGCCGGTCATCGAGCCGCCGCCGAGGTCATCGGAGACCTTGGCGCAACGTTCGAGCAGACGGGAGTGCAGATAGAACACATCGCCCGGGTAAGCCTCACGCCCCGGCGGACGACGCAGCAGCAGGGAAATCGAGCGGTAAGCCTCAGCCTGCTTCGACAGATCGTCGAAGACGATGAGCACGTGCTTGCCGTTGTACATCCAGTGCTGTCCGATGGCGGAACCGGTGTACGGTGCGATGTACTTGAAACCTGCGGAATCGGAAGCCGGGGAAGCCACAATGGTCGTGTACTCCATAGCGCCGGCCTCTTCCAGGGACTGCTTCACCGATGCGATGGTGGAGCCCTTCTGACCGACGGCCACGTAGATGCAGCGGACCTGCTTCTTCGGGTCTCCGGATTCCCAGTTGCGCTTCTGGTTGATGATCGTATCGATTGCGATAGCGGTCTTACCGGTCTGGCGGTCGCCGATGATGAGCTGGCGCTGGCCACGTCCGATCGGCGTCATTGCGTCGATGGCCTTCAGGCCGGTGGACAGCGGCTCGTCAACCGGATGACGATGCATAACGTCAGGTGCCTGGGCCTCGAGAATACGACGGCCTTCGGTCTTGATCTCGCCAAGACCGTCAATCGGGTTGCCTAGCGGGTCCACGACGCGGCCAAGGTAGCCGTCGCCGACGGGCACGGAGAGCACTTCGCCGGTACGACGCACTTCCTGGCCTTCCTCGATACCGGTGAAATCGCCGAGGATAACCACGCCGATTTCGCGGGCGTCAAGGTTGAACGCCAGGCCAAGCGTGCCGTCTTCGAAGGTCAGCAGCTCATTGGCCATGCAACCAGGCAGTCCCGTCACGTGCGCAATGCCGTCGCCAGCGGTCGCGACATAACCGACTTCCTGGGTCGGAGTGTCCGACGGCTTGTACGACTCGACGAACTCATCGAGCGCCTTGCGTATCGTGGTGGGATCAATGGTAAGTTCTGCCATGATCACTCCTTATTGTTGTTTTTAAATTCAGTCAAGTCTTGTTTCAGGCTTGTTCACCGTGTGGCGTGCCGTCAGGCGGTCGCCTTCACCGTGCGCTGAAGATGTTGCAGCTGTGCGACCACCGTGTTGTCGGTGACCTCGTCGCCCACCTGGATGCGCATACCACCCAGGACGGTCGGATCGACCACCGAGTTGATGTGCACCGGATGGCCGGTCTTCGCCGAATAGATGGCGACGAGCTTCTTGACCTGCTCCTTGCTCAGTGGCGTTGCCGTGGTGACGGTGACCATCGATTCGCCCATATGACGGGAGAACTTGTTAATCAGCCACTGAATGGTCTGCAGATAGCGGCGATTGCGCAGATTGCAGGTCGCATGCTCGGCCAGACGCTTGGTCACCACATTGAAGTCGGCATTGCCGATCAGGCTGTACAGCAGCTTGATACGGGCTTCGGCGGGGACGGTTGCGTCATACAGCTTGCTGCGTACGACCGGAAGGTTGAGCAGTGCGGAATGCAGCCGGGCAAGCTCGATGGAGACCTGCAGAGTAGCATTCGTGTGGTCCGCGTAGTACATCATGCCATCCACACCGAAATCCTCGGCGGCATTGGCGATGTCGGACACGCGGCTCCAACGGCGGGCCACCAGATCGGACATGATTTCCATCGTCAACGGATGGGCTTCATTTCCAATGAGGGTCTTGACTACCGCAACCTTGTCTTCGACTGGGCGCGACGGGTCGGTGAGGGCACGTTCAAGCTGGATGTTGTGGTCGAGCACGTTGGTGATCGTGAACAGTTCGTTCCCGATACGCCATGCGTCCTCGCCGCTGTCACGCAGCTTGGGGGCCAGCGAGTCACGCGAAACGCGGTCTGCGATACGCGATGCTTCTCCTCGCATTGGTCACCTCCCTTTCTTGAAGGTTTCGATCACTTCTTGTCGCTGTCCAGTTCGGCGATCATCTGGTCGATCATCGTCGACTGCACGTCGTCGCTTTCCAGCTTGCTGCCCAGGATCTTGCCGGCCAGTGCCGTTGCCAGCACGCCGACCTCACCCTTCAGGCTCACCAGAGCCTGCTGCTGCTGGGATTCGATGGAACGCTGGGCGGTGGCGGTGATCTGCGCCGCATCAGCCTCGGCACGGGTACGTGCGTCGGCGATGATGTGCGATGCTTCCGCGCGAGCGTCGTCGCGGATCTTGGAAGCCTCGACGCGTGCGTTGCTCAGCTGGGCATCGTACTTCGCCTTGGCTTCGTCGGCATCCTTCTGGGCCTGTTCGGCCTTGGCGATGCCGCCTTCGATCTTGGCTGCGCGCTCATCGAACACGGCCTGGAACTTCGGCAGGAAGAACTTGTAGAAGAACACGGCGACGATGATCAGAATGACCAACGACCAGAAAATGTCGTAGCTTTTCGGAAGGAACAGTTCCATCTCGCTAGCTGCGGTCACCATAGTGTCTTCCTCCTTTCACGTTCGTTTGCGTCTTCGGTGTTTACCTTGGGGATCAAGTCTTACTTGATGAAGGCGAGCACGAAGCCGAGCAGTGCCAGCACCTCGACGAATGCCAGGCCCAGGAACATGAGGGTCTGCAGACGGCTGCCGAGCTCAGGCTGGCGAGCGGTGCCTTCGATGGTCTTGCCGATCAGGATGCCCAGACCGATGCCAGGGCCGATGGCGGCGAGGCCGTAGCCAACGACGTTCAGGTTGCCGGCAACCTCAGCGAGGGTAACGATATCCATGATTGTTTCCTTTCTGGTTATTGCTTGACAAGAAGCAACACTTAAAAAGCCGGCGGTCAGTCGATCTCCGGATAGCTCATATTGATGTACGCGGTGGTCAGGATGGCGAAGATGTAAGCCTGCAGGCAGGCGACCAGCGCCTCGAACAGGAACATGAACATGCCAGCCGCGAAGGTGATGATGCCGAACGGCATCATCAGCTTGTTCACCACATCAACGAGGAAGAACTGCGTGGCCGAGAGGCACAACGCAAGGATCAGGTGGCCCGAAACCATGTTGGCGAACAGTCGAATCGTCAACGAGAACGGGCGGATAATCAGCAGCTCAAGCAGCTGAATCGGGGACAGCAGAATATAGATCGGGGCCGGAACGCCCTTCGGGAAGATCTCGTCCCTCAGGAAGTGGCCAAGGCCCTTTTCACGGATGCCGGCAATCCAGTACTGGCAGAAGCACCACATGGCGAACACCAGAGGCAGCGTGATGGACGCGCTTGCCGCGATGTTGAAGCCCGGGATGATGCCGCACAGATTGAAGACCAGCAACGTGCAGAACACGGTGGTGATCATCGGCACATAACGCTTGCCACGCAGCTCGCCCATCACCTGATAGACGATGTTGTCGCGGACAAACTCGATCAGCCATTCGACTGCGCCCTGCCAACGGCCAGGGATGAGCTTTGCACGGCTTGCCGTAATTCCGAGAACCAGCAGCATGATGACGGTCGCAAGAATACGAACGAGGATGATGCGGTTGATGGCGAACGGCGTGCCTTGAAAAACAAACGGATCGGGAAGGAAGTCATTGATGCTCGGCATCTCTGGACCATCGGCGATGGTCATGATGCCCTCTCCCAATGCACTAATCATTCACGCCTCCTGCTCTTGTGTCAGCCGTTAGTCTAGCCCAACAGCTGAGTCGAATGTGACATTCCGGTTACCAAACCAGAACATCCTTCGGGTTCTATGTTAACGCGCCCATAAACGCGTTCGCATACCAGCCCCGAATGGCTGCAAAGGATTATCAGCCCGTGGCTAGACAACATTCCGCACCGGGAGCTTTCCCCTACTACCGTATAGCGAAAACCGGCGTTTCGCACGTTGCGGGGACTATTAGACACAACCACGGCCGTTGTCGATTCGGCCTATTTCACCCCCCATTCACACCAAAATAGACATCGTTTGCAACACTGCTTGATAAAACGTTTTACTTAACATATCGCACCATAATATATGACAGCGAAAATGAAACGATGTCGCAGCAGGCAACAAAAACCGCGCAAAAAAGCCCACGACACCGCGCAAAAGCGGCAATCGTGGGACAATCGCCAATACTTGTCAGTACTCGCCGATCTTCGTGAAATCAGCCGCGAATGACACCGTATCCATCGTGCGAGAATGGCGTGAACGCGTCGACACGCGGAGAACCGGGCTCGTGCCGAATCGAACGGTCGGTGCCGAGGCGCTTCTCCTCGCGCAGCTGCGGTACTTCGCTCAAATCGTAAGGCGTGGTCTGATAGACCCAGTTGAGCCAGTTGCGCCACAGCAGGTTGGCGTGGGCGCGCCAGGCGAACAGCGGTTCGAGCTTCGGATCGTCATGCGGGAAATAGTTTTCGGGGAACGGCACGTTGGTCATGCCCTTCTTCATATCCCTCTCGTATTCCTCGGCGAGCGTGTACTTGCCGTATTCCCAATGGCCGAGCGCGAACACTTCGGAGAAGTCGCGCGTGGCGATGAGCCCCGGGCCGGACTTCGGACCCCACGTGAGCACCTGCAGCTCGGGATTATGGGCGATATCACCCTCGTTGATCCCCGCCAGGCGGGAATGCGGTTGCAGGCAGATCTCGTCGAAACCGTTGGTGAGGAAGCAGTATTCGTCCTGCAGATACTGGGGGAACACGCCGAAGAGCTTCTCCGGCAGCAACTCCTTGCGCACGCCGTACCGATAGTTGAGCGCGCCCATCGCGCCCCAGCACAGGTACATGGTGGAGAAGACGTGGGTGGAAGCCCAGTCGAGAATCTGCTTGAACTCGTCCCAGTAGTCGACCTGCTCGAAATCGAGGTGCTCGACGGGCGCTCCCGTCACCACAAGACCGTCGTAATAGTTGTCTTTGAACGCATCGAGCGTCTCGTAGAACTTCACCAGATGGTCGGCGCTCACGTGCGTGGCCTCGTGGGTGGAGGTCTTCATGAAGTCGACCTCGACCTGCAGCGGGCTCTTGGAGATCAGACGCAGCAGTTGCGTTTCGGTCTCGATCTTCTTCGGCATGAGGTTCAGGATCACCAGCTTGAGCGGACGCACACGCTGGCGCTCCGCTTCGGGCTTTTCAAGCGCGAAGATGCGCTCGGAGTCGAGAATGTCTCTGGCCGGAAGGCCGCTGGGAATCTTGATAGGCATGTTTCCTATTATGGTGCGAACCCGGATATGGCGTATTCGGCGGTTTTCATCGACGGTCCGCAGCGTTATACGAAAAACGGATAACGCGTTATCGGATATGCGATTCCACTAGCAGCGCAATATGCGACACGCCGATTTGACTTATTAGCCAACATCCGTAAAGTAGTTAGAGCTGCCTCAATGAAGGCAAGCCGACGCGGGGTGGAGCAGCTCGGTAGCTCGCTGGGCTCATAACCCAGAGGTCCATGGTTCAAATCCATGCCCCGCTACCAATTGAAACCGGAAACCTTTTGGTTTCCGGTTTTTTGTTTTTCTAGGACGTCTCGCTCCTTTTATATAAAGTCCCCATACATATCGAACGCAACCGACGCGCACAACGTATGGTCATGCCGCTGTAGCCTTCATAATCGAACATAATCGCAAATCATGTATTAAAACGCTTTACCAAAAGTATTTGAAGAAAGCACTTGTAGCCGCATCGCCGTAATCGTTACGAAAAGGGAAATCACAAAAAGAACACAACTACCTCTATAATCGGCTATATGAATGAAGCAACATCATCAAGCGCGACACCGCGCACAAAAGCAACAGCAAAGACAACAGCTAAAGCAGCGGCCACAAAGACAACGAGGACAGCCGCGAAATCAACCGCGAAGACGACAACCAAAAAACCAACCACCAAGCGCACTTCCAAGCCGAAAACCGCAACGAAGCGAACCGTCGGCGAAACTCCAGCACCTATCATCAACCGCACCAGCCCGGAACAGTTCGGCCGCGTAAACGTTCTTGACATCACTCCGTCCGCCGAAAACGGCCTGTACCCGGCCCGCGTGGAGCTTGGCGAGGCATTCAAGGTCACCGCGCAGGTGTTCATCGAAGGCCGCACCAAGGCCGGCGCCACCGTGTCCGTGCGCAACACGCGTGGCACCGAGAAGGGCCGCTTCCCGATGATCTGCACCAACCCCGGCCTGGACCGCTGGGAAGCGATGGTCAAGATCGGCGACCACAGCGACCTGAAGCCGTGGGAAGACGGCTACGCCGACGTCAAGAAGCAGCTCGGCGAATGGCACATCGTGGTCGAAGGCTGGGAGGATACGTACGCTTCCTGGCTGCACGACGCGCAAATCAAGGTCGAGGTCGGCGACGATGCGGAGAACGCGCTGGAATCCGGCGCGCAGCTGCTGGAACGTTGGGCTGGCGCACGCGATTCCAAGCTGACCGCCGACGACAAGAAGACGCTGCGCGAAGCGGCGAAGGCCGTTGCCGACAAGTCGCTCGACGCGACCGCGCGTCTTGCCGCGGCGACCACCGACGCAATCGCAAGCCTGCACGAAACCAATCCGCTGCGTGACGGCCTGAGCGCGTCGAATCCGCAGCGCTTCCGCGTGGAACGTCCGAAGTCGAGCTTCGCCGCATGGTACCAGTTCTTCCCGCGTTCCGAAGGCGCGTATTTCGACGCCGACGGCAAGATCGTGCAGGGCACGCTGAAGACGGCGCTGTCCGGCCTCGACCGCGCGAAGACCGAAGGCTTCGACATCGTGTACCTGCCGCCGATCTTCCCAATCGGCGTGACCAACCGCAAGGGCCGCAACAACACGCTGATCGCCGGACCGCACGATCCGGGCTCCCCGTTCGGCATCGGCTCCGAGCTGGGCGGCCACGACACCGTCGACCCGCTGCTCGGCACCATGGACGATTTCAAGGCGTTCTGCGATTACGCGCACAAGCTGGGCATCGAAGTGGCGCTCGACTTCGCGCTGCAGTGCTCGCCTGACCACCCGTGGGTCAAGCAGCATCCGAACTGGTTCCGCACCAAGCCGGACGGAACGATCGCATTCGCCGAGAATCCGCCGAAGAAGTACCAGGACATCTACCCGATCGATTTCAACGCCGACATGGAAGGCATCGAAGCGGAAACCGAACGCATCATGGGCCTGTGGATCAAGGCCGGTGTGACGATCTTCCGCGTGGACAACCCGCATACCAAGCCGGTGCGTTTCTGGCAGGACGTGATCGCCGCCGTGACGAAGAAGCATCCGGAGACGCTGTTCCTGGCCGAGGCGTTCACCCGTCCGGGCATGATGCGCGCGCTGAGCTATGCCGGCTTCACGCAGTCGCACTGCTACTTCCCGTGGCGCAACACCAAGGAGGAGCTTGAGGAGTATTTGGAGGAGACCAACGGCGACGGTGGTTTCTACCAGCACAACACCTTCTGGCCGTCCACGCCGGACATCATGACCGCCTACCTGCGCGACAACGGTATCGCCGGTCACGCGGTGCGCGCGGTGCTCGCCGCGATGGGCTCTCCGAGCTGGGGCATCTACAACGGCTATGAGCTGATCGAGAACAAGCAGCGTCCGGGCTTCGAAGAGCAGATCGACAACGAGAAGTACGAAGTCAAGGTGCGCGATTGGGACGAGGCCGACAAGTACGGCATCTCCGAGCTGCTCACCTCGCTCAACAAAATCCGTTCCGAGCATCCGGCATGCCGCAGCTACCACAACCTGCACGTCCTGCCGAGCGACGACGCGGGCGTGGTGGCGTTCCTGCGCCAGACCCCGGCCGAGCTTACCGGTACCGGCAAGCCGGATACGGTGATCGTGGTGGTGAACCTCGACGGCCACAACGCGCATCAGTCCATCGTCCACATCGAGCTGCCGGACTTCGGTTTCGCCACCGACAAGCCGCTCAAGGTGCGCGACGAGCTGACCGGACGCGAGTTCGAGTGGAGCTGGGACAACTACGTCTCGCTGGCACCGTGGGCCGACGTGGCGCACGTGCTGACGGTGGTCGAGGACTGATTTTTGGTCCGGCCTACTTACGACTGGATCCGATTGATTCGGCCGGATGGCTGGATTGATCGCAGCTGAATCGCAGCATATGAAAAGTGCGGGCAGTGCATATCTCATGCATTCCACCCGCACTTTTCATATATGCTCACCGTTTCTGGCTGCTGAATCTCGCCTGTCCGCAACCGACCCCAGAGAAAAACAGCGCATTCGGCGGCGGAGTGGCTGCTGCGGCAACCGTGAATCGCTTGCGATTCGGCATACTGTGCCGACATGGCGCGAAAGCGGGTATTCTAAGTAACGAACTACTGCTGATCATTCGATCAAGGAGAAAACAATGGCAGAAACCTTCAACGTCGTGGTGGAGATCCCGCGCGGTTCCAAGAACAAGTACGAAGTGGATCACGAGACCGGTCGCGTGTTCCTGGACCGTACCCTGTTCACCTCCATGGGCTACCCGGATGACTACGGCTACATCGACGGTACCCTGGGCGAGGACGGCGATCCGCTCGATGCCCTGGTCATGATTCCGAACTCCGTGTTCCCGGGCTGCGTGGTTGAGTGCCGCGCCGTCGGCCTGTATCACATGGTCGACGAGGCCGGTGGAGACGACAAGGTGCTGTGCGTGCCGGCCGACGTCCGCTTCGACGACATCAAGGACGTCGACGACGTGTCCGAGTACCACAAGGCTGAAATCAAGCACTTCTTCGAGCAGTACAAGGCTCTGGAGCCGGGCAAGGAAGTCAAGCCGGGCGACTACTGGACCGGTGCCGCTAAGGCCGAGGAGGAAATCGTCGCAGCCCGCAAGCGCCTCGCTGAGGCGTGAAGCTGACAGCGCGGTGCGCTGTCAGTAGCCGAAGTGAGCAGCTATGCTGCGAAGCCGCATGCGCAGCATGCGGAAGCGAGAAGTGAGTCGAAATAATTCCGACTCGACGATAGACGATAACAAGCCGCTCTTGTTTCAAGGGCGGCTTGTGCGTTATAGTGGTGGCTTGTAATTTACGGCATGCGAACAGTATTCGCTGAATTCAAAGCCCGCGGGACACCATCGATCCGCGTGCGGCAGTTCTGTGTCGGTACTCCTAGGCGTAGGCGGAACGCAATCCGTCGAGGCCCATCCCGTGGGGAGACCGGCGGGATGAACCTTTTCACCAGCTATGCTCATTCAGATTCTGCTTATTGGCGTGTCCGTGTCCATGGACACGTTCGCCGTCTCCATCGGCAAAGGCCTGACCGTCAAGAAGCTGCGCGGTCTGGACGCGCTCAAAACCGCCCTGTGGTTCGGCGGATTCCAGGCGCTGTTCCCGCTGCTGGGCTATTTCGCGGCCAGCACGTTCAGCAAATACGTGACCGCCGTGGACCATTGGATCATTTTCGGCCTGCTCGCCCTAATCGGCGGCAATATGGTACGCGAGGCGTTCGAAGAGGACGAGGAGAACGCCAAGGAAACCCCTGAATTCGATTGGAAGCACATGCTGCCGCTCGCCGTGGCCTGCAGCATCGACGCAGTCGCGGTCGGCGTGAGCTTCGCTTTCATGACGCTCAACATCTGGCTGTCGGTGGTCATCATCGGCATCACCACCGGCCTGTTCTCCGCCGCCGGCCTGTATATCGGCCGCGTGTTCGGCTCGCGTTGGCAGAAGCCGGCGCAGATCGCAGGCGGCGTCGTGCTGATCCTCATCGGCCTGAAAGTGCTGTTCGAACATCTCGGCTTCCTCGGCTGACGCTACAGCCCACAGCAGCGCACGCAGCGCAACGGAAAAGCCCGCAATCGCAATGATTACGGGCTTTTTAAATACGTGAATTATGGCGATTACGCAACCGCCAAATCGTCAGAACGTCACGACGGCGAGCGCGGCGATGCCTACCACGGCACCGGCGATCATGACCGGCAGCATCGCGATGCCGATCCACGGATCGCGCGCGGTCGGTTCGGGGTCGGCGTCGCGATGCCAGAAGTACGAGCAGACGGCGAGCGCCACGATCACCAGCAGCACCACGACGAACGCGACCGTGCCAATCGCCTTCAGTACCGTCGGCAGGAAGCACCAGCCTGCGCTGGCGATCATCGCAACGCCTTCGACCACGCTGTGCGACAGCGAGCGGATGAGGTGCGTGCGGTTTTCGCGGGCCATCTGGCGTCCGAAGGAGATCACGATCAGCAGGATCAGCAGGCCGCCGACGCCGGCGATCCAGCCGTCCTCCATGGAGAAGTCCTTGCCGCCGGTCGCGTCGGCGGCGAAAATCGCCCGTCCGAGCGTCATCGTCGTGGCGCACACCACCGACAGCAGGCCGGCGATGACGGCGATCGCATGTCCGGCGGTGCCGTCGCGGAACGGGCTGAACACTACCAGCAGCGCGATCATCGCCAGCGATCCGATGATGGTGAACGGCACCACGGCGGGATTGGCGGAATCGCCGTATGCGATGCCGGGAACGAGCGCGAGCGCCACCAATACCACGTACGCGACGATCTGGATCGCCAATACTTTGCCGAAAGCGACCTTCGACGGGTTTTGCTGGGAAACGGCCTGCGGAGCGGTCATCTCGGACCCCCTTTTCATATTGTGGTCAATACGTATGCAATATGAATAAATGTAGCCGTATGTGTCCACATACTTCAGTTACAATCGATGAAACGCCGATAATACATTTTGCGTGTACAATCGCGGCATCAGTTTAGAACAAAAGGGAGCTGACGTGACGGATCTTACGCTTATGACGTTCGCTAGCGATCCAGCTACCGTTCTCCCCTCGTTGGCGCTGCTTTCCCACCGCGTGCGCGTGTTGCCGATGGATGCGGCCAGCCTGGTGAAGATGCCGGAGAACACCATTCTGTTTCTTGATGCGCGTGACGACCTGGCCACCGCCAAAACGCTGTGCCGGCTGATTCACGCGTCGGGACTGTCCACGCCGATCGTGCTCATTCTCACCGAGGGCGGCTTCACCGTGGTCAATTCGCAGTGGGGCATCGCCGATGTGGTGGTGGCCTCCGCTTCCCCCGCCGAAGTGGAGGGGCGTCTGCGTCTGGTGTCCGAACGGGGCAATGCGCCGGCCAGCACGGCCGCTAGCACCGGCGAGCAGGGCGTGCAGAACGAGGATGGCCTGATCCGTTCCGGCGATCTGGTGGTGGATACCAACGGTTATACGGCCAGCCTGCATGGCCATCCGATCGACTTGGCGTACAAGGAGTTCGAGCTGCTCAAGTATCTGGTGCAGCATCCGGGCCGCGTGTTCACGCGTGCGCAGCTGCTGCAGGAGGTGTGGGGCTACGACTATTACGGCGGCACCCGCACTGTGGACGTGCATATCCGCCGTCTGCGCGCCAAGCTGGGCGGCGAGTACGAGCATCTCATCGGCACCGTGCGCAACGTCGGCTATCGTTTCGATCCGCCGGAAGAGGATGAGCATGAGGCCGCGGCCAAGGATGCGGCTCACGGCGAGTCCGGCGAAAGCTGACTTTTTTCTTGCGATCATTCCGTTGATGTTCGACGGGTTTCTTTTGTTTTCGTTGGCCTTTCGCTGATTTCCTGTTGTTTTTTGCTGATTTTCTGTCGTTTTTTCGATGGATTTTCGCTGTTTTTGCCGATTGCGACGTTTCCATAGGTTTTCCGCGTTCGTCCGCATGCGAGGGGTAGGCTGGAGGCATGCCTCGGGAATCGAAGAAGGCGCGGATCGCGCGCATGCATCAGGAATACGAGCAGTTGTGCGTGGAGATTTCCGATCCGAAATGCGCGTTGAACTTCAATTCTCCTTTCGAACTGCTGGTGGCTACGGTGTTGAGCGCGCAGACCACCGACAAGCGCGTGAACATGGTCACGCCGGAACTGTTCGGCGAATATCCCGGTCCGGCGGAGCTTGCCGCCGCGAATCCCGAGCACGTCGAGGACATCATCCGCACCATCGGCTTCTTCCGTACGAAAGCGCGCAACATCATCGGGCTGTCGCATGAGTTGTGCGTGCGATTCGGGGGCGAGGTGCCAGCCGATATGGCTTCGCTGGTCAGCCTGCCGGGCGTGGGCCGCAAAACCGCGAACGTGGTGTTGGGCAACGCGTTCGGCGTGCCCGGTTTTCCTGTGGACACGCATGTGATTCGTGTGACTGGGCGATTGCGGTGGCGGTCCGACTGGGCGAGCCCCTCCCCTGACCCGGTGGCCATCGAACGTGAGGTCACCGCCTGCTTCCCTCCCGAAGAATGGACCGATCTGTCTCACCGTTTGATATTGCATGGCCGCGCCATCTGCCATGCGCGAAAACCGGATTGCGCCGACTGCCCCCTCAACGACACGTGTCCGGGCGCGTTCGCCGCGTGATTCCGACGCATGCCAGCCGCCACGCCGGCACTCCGTCGAATCGCACCCGGCCATCGGGCGTGTAGCACGCGTCAACTAGACTCGGGTGCATGGATAAAAACGGGCGGAAACGTAATCTGAAAGCCGAGGCGACGCGCTGGCTGATCTTCTTCGGCGTCGCGATCGTGCTCAGTGTGCTGCTGTGGCTGGGACTGTCGCTGACAGGCCGCAAGAATCCCATCACATCCTTCGGCACGCTCGTCTCCGACTCGTCGGTGACCGTCGGCATCGAAGGCAATGCGCCGAAATCGCTTGACATCCGCACCGAACAAGGCACCGCCGTGGAGCAAGCGCTGCTCGGCAACGTATACGAAACGCTGGTGTCACGCAGCGAAACCAACAAACTGCAGCCGGGAATCGCCAGCTCCTGGCAGGCTTCCGACGACGGTCTCACGTACACGTTCACGCTGAACGACGGCATGACGTTCGCCAATGGGCACAAACTCGACTCGTCCGACGTGGTCTGGTCGCTGCAGAACGCCGTCAACAACCATTACGTGGGAGCCGACCAGCTTGGTGATCTGAAGGAAATCACCAATCCCAATGCGAATACGGTGGTCATCACGCTCGCCAAGCCGAATCCGCGGCTGTTGCGCGCGCTGGCCGGCCGTGCAGGCGTCGTGTACGACGCGGAAAGCAAAACCAACTATGCGAAATCGGCGGTCGGATCGGGACCATTCACCGTGTCAACCGCGGACCAATCGCAAATCGTGCTGCAACGCAACGACTCGTATTGGGGCAAAAAAGCCGCATCATCGCAAGTGACGCTCTACTACTACGCCAACGAGGAATCCATGGCCGATGCCATGAAAGCCGGCAAAATCAGCATGGCGCTGCCGCTGAGCGCTTCAACCGCCTCGGAACTGGGCAAAACCAACGGTATTACCGCGGACAGCGGCATCAGCTTCGACAAGGTGATGCTCGCGTTCAACAACGACAACAACAGCCCCTTCTCCGACGAGCAGATCCGCAAGATGACGCGATACGCCATCGATGCGAAGACCATCGCCAAGAACGCGCCCGACGCGTACGCGCCGCTGGGAGGGCCGATCAGCCCGCTGGAAGACGGGTATGAGGACCTGAGCGGACTGTACCCCTACAACCTCGAACAGGGGCAACGGATGCGCACGTATTTCGGAGTGAACTACATCGCGCCAATCGACATTCTGGTGCCGAAGGAATACGAAAGCATCGGCAACGACGTGAAAACCGCCATCGAAAACCTCAATATCAACACCAATCTGGAAGTGCTCGATTCCGCCGCGGACGTGACGGAACGCATGAACGCCGGCACCTATAACATCGCGCTGACCACCATGAGCGACGAAGGTGACGCAAGCGTCTTCGATAACGGCCAGTCCGTGTTCCATTTCGAGAACGGCGACGCGCAGCAGGCTTACGCCAATGCCATGGCCGCGACCAACGACAACGATTATCAGGCCCGCATGCGCGATTACGCGCGCGCCGTCAGCGAGAACGCGGCCAGCGACTGGCTGTACACACGCAAGAACTTCCTTGCCGTTTCCGATGGGCTGCAGGGGTATCCGAAGAATCTGACCGACCGTCTGCTGCCGTTGAACAGATTGACGCTGCACTGATTTTTCCACGGTTTTTATGTGGATTTTCCGCGATTTGCCTGCGATTCCGGCATTCGGTTCGATAGGCGCTGATACGACGGCAGTTGTCACATTCGCTTTCTAGACTAGCGACTATGACTGAAAGCCAAGATAACACCATCAACGCGAACCTCACGCCGCTGCCCGACAAGGTCGGCGTGGACGGTCTCGAAGACAAGTGGCGCGGAGTCTGGGACGAGAGCGGAGTCTACAAGTTCCAGGGCACCCGCGACCGCAAGGCCGTCTATTCCATCGATACCCCGCCGCCCACCGTTTCGGGCCACCTGCACGTCGGCCACGTGTTCTCCTACACGCACACCGATGTGATCGCACGTTTCAAGCGCATGAACGGCTACGACGTGTTCTACCCGATGGGCTGGGACGACAACGGCCTGCCGACCGAACGCCGTGTGCAGAACTATTACGGCGTGCGCGTGGATACGTCCCTGAAGTACGATCCTGATTTCGTGCCGCCGTTCGAGGGTACGGACGGCAAGAAGATCGACGCCAAGGACCAGGTGCCGATCTCCCGTAAGAACTTCATCGAGCTGTGCGAGAAGCTCACCGCCCAGGACGAGAAGCAGTTCGAGGCGCTGTGGCGCTCCCTCGGCCTGTCCATCGACTGGTCGCAGACCTACCACACCATCGGCGAGCATCCGCAGCGCGTGGCCCAGAAGGCGTTCCTGCGCAACCTGGCCCGTGGCGAAGCGTATCAGAAGGACGCTCCGGGTCTGTGGGACGTGACGTTCCAGACCGCAGTGGCCCAGGCCGAACTGGAATCGCGCGAATATCCGGGCTTCTACCACAAGGTGGCGTTCCGTTTCGAAGACGGCACCCCGATCTACATCGAGACCACCCGTCCGGAACTGCTGGCCGCCTGCGGCGCGGTGATGCAGGGCGATGCGCGCCGGCCGCACCGGCGGGTAACGCCGCTGGGGACGTTGCGCCCGGCATGGCTGTCGCCCCTTGAGGTGCCTGTCGCGCCCCTGCCGTCGCAGGGCGCCTGTCTGGTGGGGATCAGCGGCTTTGCTGATTTTCAGCCGCATCTCGCCGCCGCCGCGCTCGGTCAACACGGAGTTACCGCCGCGGCGGTGGAAATCGAGTTACCGCTGCTGGATGTGCTGCGTGACAACCCGACCGAGTTTCGCGCCGCCAATATCGCCCGCGTCCTGGATGATGAGAATATGTGGCCGGCCCTGCATGCAGCGCTGCTACCGCTGGCGCAGCAGTATGACCTGCTGATCATGCCCGCCTGTTTTGGCCTCGCCGACGATCGCCTGTACCACTGGCTGCAGGCGCGTCTACCCTGCCCGCTGCGTCTGCTGCCGACGCTGCCGCCTTCGGTTCCCGGGATGCGTTTGCATTCTCAGCTGCAACGCCAGTTCATTCGCGAGGGCGGCGCCTGGCTCGCAGGCGATGAGGTGGTGAAAATCAGCCATCGACAGGACGCCGTCGAGGCGGTCTGGACGCGAAATCACGGCGATATTGCGCTGCGTCCGCGCTTTACCGTGCTGGCCAGCGGCAGCTTTTTCAGCAACGGTCTTGTCGCCACTCGCGATAGCGTGCGCGAGCCGATCCTCGGCCTCGACCTTCACCAGACCCTGCCACGGGAAAGCTGGTACCAGCGCGATTTCTTCGCCTCACAACCGTGGCAGCGCTTCGGCGTGAAAACCGATGCCCTGCTGCGCCCCCTGCTGGGCGGGCAGCCGTTCCATAATCTGTTCGCCATCGGCTCATTGCTCGGCGGGTTCGATGCCATTCAGCTCGGCTGTGGCGGCGGCGTCTGCGCCGTTACCGCGCTGCACGCCGCCAGACAGATCCACGCCCTTGCCGGAGGCCGGCCATGAACGATACCCGTTTTGAAAGCTGCATTAAGTGCACGGTCTGTACCACCACCTGCCCGGTAAGTCGGGTCAATCCGCGCTATCCCGGCCCGAAACAAGCCGGTCCCGACGGGGAGCGTCTGCGCCTGAAGGATGGCGCGCTCTACGACGAGGCGTGGATGCTGGCCACGGCCGGCGTCCCCCACTGCAAGCGATGCGGGGGCGTGGTAAAGCCCGACGTCGTGCTGTACGAGGAGCCTCTGGGCGAGGGGGACGTGCGCGCCGCAGTCGAGGCGATCTCCGCAAGCGACCTCCTGATCATAGGGGGGACCTCGCTCGTCGTGTACCCCGCCGCAGGGCTCGTGCGCTATTTCAGGGGCGACGCGATCATCATCGTGAACCTGCAGCCCACTCCCCAGGACGCGGGGGCTGACGTGGTCTGCGCCTGCGACATCGCAAGCGCCTTCGACTGGTAGGAACCGAACCCTCGACATC
>SKFA01000282.1_pt1 | contig 39064 bp, 37 predicted proteins | sample 4820291 | NCBI WGS metagenome assembly SKFA01 (sample SAMN11008795, study PRJNA524170) | human gut metagenome | isolation source: fecal sample from pouch patient p30 | place: Israel: Tel-Aviv | reverse complement strand
GGAGGGCACAGGCGTACTTCCGCGTGAGCTACGCTTCGCTGCTAAGTGGCTGTACGAATTGTGTTTTTGGTTTTCTATGCCTGACGAAACCGTCGCTACTCGCCCTCCATGGCTCGATAGCTCCTTGCCCCGGCGTCCATGCCGGGGCATTTCTGTACTTCGTAGCACAATTCTACAGCCTCTAAGCAGCTTCGCTATGCGCTCTTGCGGAAGTATGCCTGTGCCCTCCCCCTGTCCGAGGCGCACGTCCCTTACTCTGTGGCTGAATATAAATAAAAAGACGAGGTGCAGTAAACTGCACCTCTGTTTTTACTATTCTATCTAAGCCTGCTTCTTGGTTAAGCCGCGGTCATTTTTCTCGACCAGCTTCCTTGGCACCATAACCTGGTGTCCACAGCCCATGCATTTCAGGCGGAAGTCTGCGCCGACACGCATGATTTCCCACTCGCTGCTGCCGCACGGATGCGATTTTTTCAGTTTTACGATATCTCCTACTGCGTATTTATCCATTCTATATTCCTCTTCTACCTATGCCTGCCATTTAATATGCTGTGTATTATCCTCTGTTTACACCTCTATCTGCTCAAATACAGAGCCCAGTCCCTGCTGTATCAGAAGGTCTGCTCTTGCGTCCATCGGTGTGGTGGACTTGTTGATAAGCACGAGCTTATTTCCGTTGTAATAGTCTATGAGGCCCGCCGCCGGATATACTGCAAGTGATGTACCGCCTACTATGAGCACATCGGCATGGCTGATGTAGTAGATTGCATCCTCAAGCGTTTTCTGATTTAAGCCCTCCTCGTACAATACGACATCCGGCTTTACCGGACCGCCACACTTTGGGCATTTTGGCACGTCTGTTGAGTGGAGGATTTCCTCTGCGCTTACAAACTGCAAGCACCTCTCACAGTAGTTTCTCAGCACACTGCCATGCAGCTCCATTACATTTTTGCTGCCGGCCTTCTGATGCAGTCCATCTATGTTCTGCGTCACAACACCCTTAAGCTTTCCGGCTTTTTCAAGCTCTGCCAGCTTGTAATGCGTGATGTTCGGCTCTGCATCAAGACAGAGCATCTTATCACGGTAGAAGCGGTAAAATTCCTGCGGATGCTTCCTGTAAAATGTATGGCTCAGGATGGTCTCTGGCGGGTAGTCATACTTCTGATTGTAAAGTCCGTCCACGCTTCTGAAATCAGGTATGCCACTCTCGGTTGATACACCTGCTCCGCCGAAAAATACAATATTGTCCGAAGCCTTTATCCACTGCAAAAATGTTTCTACACTGCTGTCATTGTTACCCATATGTATCCATCCTTTCTTCTTTTCTTCAAATTGCTGCCTATTATTTTTTGAGCCACACTTTTATAGCTTTCGCACCAGCTTGTCCACATCTGCATTCAGTCCAAGCACCATCACTGCATCGTCTGCCTTGAACACGTAGTCCGGCAGCGGAAGCACGCGATTCATTCCGGCTTCCTTTACTGTAACGATATTTACATTGTATTTCTGGCGCACATTATTTTCCTTGATGCTCTTTCCTACCCAGCCTTCAGGTGGATTTATCTCGTAGATTGAGTAATCATCGTTTAATGCCACATAATCAAGCACATGGTTGGCGCTGTATTTCTTTGCCACTCTCTCTGCCATGTCACGGTCAGGGTAGATAACCTCATCCGCACCGTTTCGAAGCAGGAACTTGGCATGCACATCCCTGTTTGCCTTGCTGATGACGTATTTTCCGCCCATCTCCTTCACGAGACTTGTTATCTCAAGCGAGCTCTGGAAATTGGTGCCGATGCATACAAAAATCAAATCGAAATTGTTGATTCCGAGTGCTTTTACTACCTGTGGGTCGGTACAGTCACCTATCTGCACCTTGGTCACGTCATAGATTAAATCCCTGACCTTGGCCTCGTCCTTGTCCATCACCATAATGTCGTTTCCGTTTTTAATCAAATCCGCACACAGATGGTGTCCGAATTTACCCATTCCAATAATTAAAATTGATTTCATTTCGTTTCTCCTTATCCTTATCCAATGATAACTTTTTCCTCCGGAAGCTCTATATTGGCTTTATCCGGTCTATGCACAAACGAAAGCACAAAGGTCATGCTTCCGATTCTTCCACAATACATCATAATTATGATAATTATGCGTCCTACTGTATTTAAATCTCTTGTGATGCCTGTTGTCATGCCGACCGTACTGATTGCAGAGTATACCTCAAACAGTACATCGTCCATCTTCATATTGGATGTGGCAAGTATAGCTATCACCGCTGTAAGTCCAAGCACCAGATTGATGATAAGCACCATTCCGGCCTTTTTGATTACCTCACTGCTTATTTTCCTGCCAAACACATTGCAGCCGTTGCTTCCTCTCATATAAGAAACAATATAGATTATCATGACCGCCATGGTTGTGGTTTTGATTCCGCCGGCTGTCGAGCCCGGGCTTCCTCCTATGAACATGAGCACTATAGTCAAAAGCTTGCTCTCCTGTGTCAGTGCTGCTGTGTCTACTGTATTGAAGCCTGCCGTTCTCGCCGTAACCGAGCCGAATAACGATGCAAATATGGCACCCGGTGTATCCATGCCTGCTATGGTATTACTTTTTTCAAAAATATACATAAACAGTCCGCCACCGAAGACAAGTATCAGTGTGGTTGATATTACTATCTTGGCGTGGAGCGAGTATCTGCTAAACTTAAGCTTTTTGGTTCTGACCTCATTCCATATGGTAAAACCGATACCACCTATGATGATAAGCAGCATAATTGTGATATTGACTAACGGATCTGCGGCATATTTTGTAAACGATGAGTACTCCTCGTTTATGCCCATCAAATCAAAGCCTGCATTGCAAAATGCAGATATCGAGTGGAACACCGAGAAATATATGCCTCTTAATATGCCAAAATCCGGTATGAAGCGGATTGCTAAAAGCACCGCTCCTATACCTTCGATAAGGAAGGTTCCCCTTATTATCACGCTGAAAAGCCTTACTATTCCACCAATCTCGAGTGCATTGACGCTCTCCTGCATCAGATCCCTCTGTCTGAGTCCGATTTTTTTGTGCAGAAGCATGGAAAATGCCACACCGATTGAGATGAAGCCCATGCCTCCTATCTGAATCAGCACCAGAATCACGAGCTGTCCTATGATGCTCCAGTGTCTGAAGGTGTCAAACACAACAAGACCTGTCACACAGGTTGCGCTTGTTGCCGTAAAAAGTGAGTCCAGAAAATTAGTCCATTGTCCGTCTCTTGAAGAAAACGGAAGGCTCAGCATTATTGCCCCTGATAATATTGTCAGAAAAAAGCCAACTGCGATGTATCTGAACTCTGTCAGGTTCTTATGTCGTTTTTTTATGTCATGTTTTATATCGTTCATATCCAATCCTAACTATTTGCTGCAGAATGTATTATTGTCAGCTTACAGAAGCTGTTTGTATATATCCCTCTTGCTGACACCCCTGTCCTTTGCCACGAGCTTCATGGCTTCCTTCCTGTCGATGCCCTGTGACTCATAGTGTGCCATATGCGCTTCAAGAGGCATGGCTTCCCAGCTTTCCTGCTGCTCCTTTGCAATTTCAGCCACGTTTCTGCCACAGATTACAAGCACATATTCGCCTCTTGGCTCCTGTGTCCTTGAACGCTCCAAAAGCTCCGAAAATGTAGTCTGCACCTTTTCCTCGTGCTTTTTCGTAAGCTCCCTGCACACGGTGAGTTCTCTGTCTCCGAGCGCATTGTAAAGCTCCGTGACCGTCTTTATAAGATGATGAGGTGCCTCGTAGATGATGATTGTTCGAGTCTCGTTTTTAAGCTCCTCAATGACGCGCGCGCGTTCCTTTTTATCCCTCGGCAAAAATGCCTCAAACGCAAACCGCCTGGTCGGCCTGCCCGACATGGTAAGTGCTGTAATGCACGCTGCTGCCCCGGGAAGCGAGGTAACAGGCACGCCCTCCTCGTAGCAGATGCGCACAATGTCCTCACCCGGGTCAGAAATGCCGGGTGTTCCGGCATCAGTGATGAGGGCTATATTTTTGCCCTCCTTAAGCTTTGCCACAAGCTGGTAGGCTTTATCTATCTTGTTGAACTCATGATAGCTCGTCATGGGTGTCTTTATCTCAAAATGATTGAGCAGCTTTATGGAGTTTCTCGTATCCTCCGCTGCGATGAGGTCTACCTCCTTAAGTGTGCGCAGCACACGGAATGTGATATCCTCCAGATTTCCTATCGGAGTTGCGCACAGATACAGTGTTCCTGTCATATGATTCTCCTGTTATTTTCCGTTATTCCGGGGCTTATCGCCGTATATCTCATATATCTCATCCGTGTATACATTAGGCTCCTTGTATACAACTAACGGTTTTTCGATGGTTATACGGCTTTTGCCGCCCTTTAACCCCTCTATGAGCACCATGTTTGGCTCCCTGTCCGCGTAGGGATGCACAAGGCGCATGCGCTTTGGCTCGATATGATATTTCATCATCGTGCTAAAGATCTCTGCCAGCCTGAATGGTCTGTGAACCATGTAAAAACGCCCATTGAATTTGAGCATTTTTGCGCTCTCCCTGACTATATCGTCAAGTGTACACCTGACCTCGTGGCGTGCTATCGTCATGGCATCGTCTGCATTTTTGATACCATGCTGACCTATCATATACGGCGGATTTACCGTCACCACCTCCACGGACTCTCGACCGAAAAGCTCTGAGGCATTGCACACATCTCCCTCTTCTATGGTCACTTTGTCCTCAAGATGGTTATATTTCACACTTCTTCTCGCCAGGTCTGCACACTGGGGCTGAAGCTCAAGCCCGCTGTAATGCTCTCCGTTATTCTTTGCCTCAAGAAGTATCGGAATCACACCGTTTCCGGTGCACAAATCCACAGCTCTCTCGCCGCGCTTTACCTTTGCATAGTCAGATAAAAGCACGGCGTCTATGCCGAAGCAGAACAGCTTTGGATCCTGTATGAGCCTATAGCCCTTGCGGCACAAATCGTCTAGTCGCTCATTACTGTGTATCAGTGCTTCCATTGTCTTTGTCCCTGTTGTAATCTTTATTATACTCTTTATTATAGTTTTTGTTCTTGTAATCCTTGTTGCGGTTGTATTTCTGCTTGTTTGGTCTGTTTTTGCCGCCCTTGTACGGCTTTTTATAACCGTCCTTATTTTCTCTGCCGGCATTTGCAGCATTTACTTCATTTGTCTCATTTGCAGAAGCTTCCGCTGCCTCTATGTCCGCCTTGTACGGACGTCTTTCTCTGTTGTCACGCTTATCACGGCGCTCGCGATATTCATTTTTGTTGTCACGGTGTCCACGGTTTCTCTGCGGTTTCTCCTGTGACTTGCCCTCCATCGTCTCGTCTCCGCTATCCTCGAGATCCTTGAGCTCGCGAAGCTCCTCCTCGGTGAGCTTTACATCCTTTTTCTGGCGCGGCTTTAAGCGCAGATCATCTACAGTGTACTCACGAAGCTCCTTCTCCTCACCGTTGTCAATGACAACACGCACGAGCTGCCTGAGCACGCTGACTGACTTGACCTCTCCGATTATTCCCTCAGGCGTCTTAACCTTTTCTCCCACTGACGGCATTCTGCTGTTCAGATACTCATATGTATCCTGCTCATACTTGAGACAGCACATGAGTCTTCCGCACACACCGGATATCTTGGTTGGATTGAGGGAAAGATTCTGCTCCTTTGCCATCTTGATGGAAACCGGCACAAAATCCGCCATATAAGAATGACAGCAGAGCGGTCTGCCGCAGATTCCGATGCCTCCCATCATCTTGGTCTCATCCCTGACACCGATCTGACGAAGCTCGATTCTCGTGCGGAATACCGCTGCCAGATCCTTTACGAGCTCCCTGAAGTCAATTCTGCCGTCTGCTGTAAAGTAGAACAGCAGCTTGTTTCCGTCAAAGGTATACTCTGCATCCACCAGTTTCATCTCAAGTCCGTGCTTGATGATTTTCTCCTTGCAGATGGCAAATGCCTCTTTTTCCTTTTCCTTATTTCTCTCAACCGTTTTTTCATCCTCGTCGGTTGCCACTCTGATGACAGGCTTAAGCGGTGAAACCACCTTATCATCATCCACCTCCTTCGGCGGAATGAGGACAGTTCCCATCTCTATGCCTCTTGCTGTCTCCACGATAACATGCATTGCCATGTCGAGATCGAAATCAGCCGGGTCAAAGTAATATATTTTGCCTGCTGTCCTGAATCTGATACCAACTATTTTTGTCATGTGATTAGTTCTCCTTTATGGTCATAAGCAGCAGCTCAATTACCAGATCAAAATTGACGTTTGCGTTAATTCTTATCTTCGCCTTCTCAAGCGCCTCAAGTATTGCCTCGATCCCCTGATAGGAATGCTTTGCTGCCTGTTTCTTTATATCATAGACCTCATCCTTGAATATGAGTCCGTTAACATCGTTTGTCGCCTTCATATACAGCACATCTCTGTACCACACCATAATCAGGTCAAAATAATCCTGCACCTGAAGCTTGTACTCAGCTATCTGCTTTACTGCTGCGCCCAGCTCGTACAAATCTATGTCATCGAGGCGCTTTATAAGCGACAGTGCTGACTCCTTTAGCTCGTTGAACTCGTCTGATGAGGCGAGCTTAACAGCCTTTCCGACGATGCCCTGTGCAAATGCGGCACTGATATCTGCCTGATAATCCGGAATATGCTTTTCGTTCATCAGGTATGCCTTTATCACCTCGTCCTTTACCGACTTCATATTGAGTGTGATGCAGCGCGACCTGATGGTCTGCAGAAAGCTGTCTGCATTGGTGGTGAGAAGCATGATGACCGCATATGCCGGTGGCTCCTCAATGGTCTTTAAAAGCGCGTTCTGCGCCTGCTGGTTCATTTTTTCAGCCTCATCCACTATGTAAATCTTGTATTTACTGCTGTACGGCTTTATCACTATATCGTTGTTGAGCTGTGTCCTTATGTCGTCAACCGATATGTTGTTGGGCTTTTCATGACTGACATATATGATATCAGGATGATTGTGGTCATCTGCCTGATGGCACGATTTGCACTCTCCACAACCATCTGTGCCCTCCTTCTCACACTGCAGTGCCCTGGCAAATGCCTCGGCTATCATCATTTTGCCGGACAGCTGTGGTCCGTTTATTATATATGCATGTGAGACCTTTCCCATTGATATGGCATTTTGCAGATGCTCTATTATCTGCTCATTTCCTACTATATCCTTAAATCCTGCCATAGCTGCTGCCTCCGTTTTAGTCTGCCTGTGTCTGTTATAGCTTTTATCTCCTACGTGAGTATATCAAGCAACAGTCCACGTATCTCTCCGATTCTTGCAAGTATGGACAGATGATCCTTCTCATCCTCCACCAGCTCTGATGCCAGCTCATCCAGATTGCTGTCTATCAGTCTTATTATACCATAAACTCTGTGCCTTCCTCTCCTGTCGAGGAAATTTTCTCTGGAAAATTTATGGGATCTGTAGACCACCTCATTTAAAAAATCCTTTATGAGCCCGCGATATCGCTTCATATCCCTGATATCCATATGCTCGGCTATTCTGTTGCCCTGTGCTGTGATATCCTGCATCAGCGCATCTACCTTTGCCTGGAGATCAGCGTCTGTTATGGCGCTGGCCAGTGTGAATTTGAACGAGCCGTCACCGGCCTGTGTTTTTTGTGCATCAGGAACCTGTGTCACCTGATTTACTTCATTTACTCTGACTGCCATGAGGCTGCCTCCTTATTCGTTTCCGGTTACACTTATGTGCAAGCCGCAACCATCATCTTGCTCTGCAATTAGGAACTCTGTCGTATGTATGCTGAAATCTCGGCAAGCACAGTGTCCATATCATCATTTATGAAGCGACGTGTAATCCCTGCCTCACGCAGCTTCTCCTCAGAGAAATCTGATGCGTCTGCCAGAAAACGGCGGCACATCTCCTCATATTTAGGCACCTGCTGCCCCTTTTCCCGGTGAATGGCGCGTATCAGACGGTCGCCATCCTCCACCTCCACATAGATTGGCAGTACTTTGTCACTGCCAAAATAATCGCGTATCTTTGTGTAAGACTCCAGTGTTCCGACTGTCAGATAGCTTTTGCAGCGAAGGTCTATATCATCATCATTTACCGTGAAATATTTCCACACGCCGTACACTGTATTGTACTCTCGAAGCTCTATGATGCGCCCCTGTGCACTGAGCCTTTTTACATCCTCTTCATTGCAGAAATGATAATCCTTATCCTGTGTCTCTCCGTCCCTTATCGGGCGAGTGGTATACGGGATAATCCTGCTAAGCATGAGTGAATCATCCTGCAGTATTTTGTTGTATATAGTGTCCTTGCCTGATGCGCTTTTTCCCATCACGCAGAAAATCTTACCCATCTGTAAACCTCTTATATTTTAATTAGTATAAATATGATTGTTTGCTATGTCAAACTGTTGCTTACAGCACCGCAACAAACTTCCACATATTGGCATCCGGATCAAAGTACAGGCCATCCACTTCAAGACCTGAATTTACAGCCTTTATTACATCATCTATGAGCTTGTCGTTCATTATCTCTCCCGGCACCACAAGCGGTATCCCCGGCGGATATATATTTATAAAGGCACCGCTCACCTTCCCGCTTGCCTTAAAGGCATAGACCGCCTGATGTTCTGCATCATATGCATCATACATTTCCATTACGGCAGGCAGCTTTTGGTATATGGTTGTATCCATTTTGACAGGCAGGTAAAATTTATGTACCACACCCTCCTGTTTTAATATATCATAAAACTCTTCAAAATCAGACTTATATTTTTCGAGCTGGCTGTCTATTTCAATCAAAGCATTCGCAAGCCTGTCAAAGCCCTCATCCGTATCCATGACAGATGCCAGCGCCAGTACATAATTGCCCGCTGCCATCTCAAGCTGCAGCTCATATTTTTTGAGCAGAAGCTCAAGCAGCGTATGTCCATTCATAGCCTCTTTCGTAAATATAATAATCTTTGATTCGTCAAAATCATATGCCTCATCGGCAGAAAAATCACTTTTTCTGACCACCTTCAGATGCGAAAGTCCGCTGACCTTCTGATAAAATCTGTCAAGCCTGCTCCTAAGCTGTGCAAAGGCTGTCTCTTTATTATCGCGCACATAGTGTATGCAGCGCTCTATGCCTGTCATAAGCACATATGATGGTGAGCTTGTCTCATAAATGCCGAGAAACTTCTCCACTGCAGCTTCACGCATCCCACCCAGCAGTAAAAGCGCCGTCTGTGTAAATGCCGGAAGCGTCTTGTGCAGGCTCACTATGACCGCATCGGCCCCGAGCGCTATGGCATTTTGAGGGAAGCCGCCTCCAAAGCCAAAGTGCGCGCCATGTGCCTCGTCAACTATGAGCAAAGCTCCATGTGCATGTGCCACAGATGCGATTGCCGCCACATTGGAAACCACACCATCGTATGTAGGCGAGGTTATCACAACCGCTTTTATGTCGGGATTTTCATCAAATGCCGCCCTTATCTGTGCCTCGGTTATCTGCCCCTGCAGCCCTGTCCGTGTAATTTCAGGGTATGTAAACACCGGGTGAAGCTGCCTTAAGTAAAGCGCATGATACACCGCCTTGTGACAGTTCCTTGCTACAAGCACCTTGTCTCCCCTTTTGGTGGCCGCAGATATTGCTGCCAGTATACCGCAGGTGCTTCCGTTTATGAGAAAATATGCATGCTTTGCACCGTAAAGCGCCGCTGCCTCAGCCTGTGCCTCCTTTATAATGCCCTCAGCGTGGTGCAGATTGTCAAAATTGTCTATCTCTGTGATATCAATAGCATACGGGTCCAGCCCTGCACCTATATCACTGCCACGGCGCTTATGCCCCGGCATGTGAAACGGATAAATATTTGATTGTGAATTATTTATCAGTTCTTTTTCCATTTAAGTACCTATATATCCTTTTTAGCCCAGAAATCTTCCAAGCTCCGGCATCCAGTCATCATAAAATATTTCATCATTGCAGAACGCGCTCCAGACCGGTGTGAGGAAATCAAGTATCAAATCAAGCGTCTCCTCCCAGCCTGCATTCGCATATGCCCTCTGCTGTCGTGTCAGCCTCTTACAATACCGCTCCCAGCGCCTTCTCATATAAGCATAGCTGCGATAGCCATACACCTGCTCAAGCCGGTGCATGCTCACCGTCTTCGGCTTATTTTTCGCTCTAACCTTAAAAATATCAATTATCTGCCTTCCGCTGACCGAATATCTCTTAAGTATCTCATATGCATCACCATATGGTTTCATATCGCTAACCAGCTCAAGCTTATCCATTATCTCAAACAGCTGTTCTCCGAGCCTGGATTCAGGCGAAAAAATACAAACATCTGCGTCTCCATAAAAGCTGTTCATAAAAACAATATTTTTAGTCATGGGAACTCCTGCATCCGCTTCATTAAGGCGCTCAAGCCTCACTGCAAACGGTACCTCCCCGCCATCACACATAGCGCTTAGATTCCACGTATGTATCAGCGGCTGCATATCACTGCCGTCCAGTTCATTAGCTGATACCTCTGCCGTCTTCTTAGATAATTCTGCATTAGTCCATACCACATCACTGTGACTGTTAAGCCCTGCATTGCCTATAATGATATTGCGCAGTACATCAAACGGCGTACCATTATCCTCTGCCCTGCCACCGGGGCTGCCATATACATAATAAAACGCCAGCTTTTCTCCTGTTGCAAAATACGGCTTTTGAAGCCACAGCACGTTTCCCAGACCGGCATTATTTATACGCCAGAGAAAATCCTGCTTCACGTACTGCCATAACACATCGCTGTACGATAATTTTTTCTCATCGCTTATATGTCTTAAATCTACCCTCACTACAACCATACTCCTATGAAGCTTTGCACCTTCTTTACCACGCGCCTCGCCCTTGCGTAATCCATGAGCACGGAAATATCCTTGTCCGTATCAGCTATGTACGACTGTATGGCTGCCTTGAAATCATTGCGGTCCATTCTTGCCTCATACTTCAGGCAGTCGCATATCACACGCTCCTTATCATAAATGCCAAAGGTATTACCGCCAAGCTCAATGGTTGAGGCACCAAGCATAAGCGCATCCGGCTCCGTATAAAACGGGATAATTCTTGGATAGTCCATCTTAAAGCGTGATTTTGATGTATTTTTGTCCACAGCAAGCGTCCACCCGTAAGGCTTTTCCTTTATGTAGCCATAGGCGTAAAGTGCACTTTCCATGCAAAGCATTGCATCCGGAAAGAGTGCTGCGACAAGTGCATCCTCAGAAAAATCATCCACGCGGTCGGTGTAATAGCCGTTTCTGATGCGGACAAGCTTTCCCTCCCTGACAAGCGTATCAATTCGCCTGTAGTCTATACCAAGCCTTGTAAGCTCTTCTTTTTTCACTATTCCGTTATGCTTTTCCATGGCATCAGCTATGATAGTCTGTACCTGTTGTATATTCATTACTGCTTCTCCATCCCTTGCTTATCAGCTAAAAGCCTCTCAGCATCACGTAATCCAAGCTGATACAGGCTCTCAAGCTTATCAGGATCCTTTTCTACCTTGCTTATTTTAATGTGCTCCGACGGCCTTAACACCTTAGCAATGCCCTGCTTTTCAAGCTCCTTAAGATGCTCAAGCTGATAATTGTACATTATATGCCTGTTTGAAAATGCCTCATAAAACCTCGGAAAACGCTTTTTGTATACCGATGTTAAAAACCTTGGCATAGGTTTTTTTATATAGTCTGCCGGCTTTGTCAGCACGACAACCACTCTGTCATATCCCATATCAAGCATATGCTCATATGGGATACTGTCCGTCACCGCGCCATCCAGATACCACTCATTCCCCAGCTTCACAGGCTTTGACACTACAGGCATGGAGCCCGATGCCCTGAGCACATCCATCTGGTCAAAGACACTCTTTATCTGCACATATTCAGGCTTACCTGTCCTGATATTCGTCACAACCGCATAAAATGGGATATCCGACTTCTTATATTCCTCATCATCAAACGGGTCAAGCTCTCTTGGTACGATATCATAGGCATATTTCGTGCTCACTATGTTTTTCTCCCTAAGAAGCGGCCTGATGCCCATATAATTTTTGTCACTGTTAAACCTCTTATTGTATCGTATAACCCTGCCGCGCTGCTTTGACAGCAGATTCACTCCAAAAAGTGCTCCCGCCGAAACACCGATAACAGCATCAAAGCTAATATCATGGTCCATAAAACAGTCGAGTACTCCGGCTGTATACATACCTCTCATGGCTCCACCCTCAAGCACGAGGGCGCATCTTTCATCACTCATTTCTGCCTCCATTTATAATGTCATAATAAAAAATGTATTAATATTTATGTCGACCGCTGAACTTCAGATTGTCTCTCCTTCTGCGCTGTTTTCTCTCAAGCTTGTGCTCCCTGAAGCGCTCGCGCTGCTCCTTCTTAATGCTCCATTTGTGTTTCAACACATATATATTGTCTGATATTCTTCTAAGCATGAAAATGCTCAGAATAATCACTGAGATAAGTATGAGCACCCAGAGAAAATATACCGGCTTTATCCTTATTATATCACTTTCCACGTTCTGTCTGCTGTTCTCATCAAAGTACGACAGATCGACCTTTGCTCCTGATTTCAGCAGATCCACACAGCCTACCACATGATCACCATACTTGTATCTGACCGTAGCAAGAGCATCCTTGTTGTCGGACTTCATGTCAGCAGCTTCCCTTTTAACGCTTGAAAAATCCGCATTGTTTGGCAAAACAACATAGTTTTCCGACACCTTTGCATACATGCCGTGCTCATTCATCACGCCCAGATCCGGCGTATTGTCAGTAGCTGCGCTGTTTTCATTTTCAGCTATGCTTAGTGCCTTGAAGTTACTGAAATAGTAATTGAGCAGCGTGTTTGTGTCTGCATACTGGTCAGGCGACTGCGCATTCATAATAACCACGCACAGCGTCAGGCCATCCTTCTCCGCATAAGTGACAAGTGTGCTGTTAGCCACTGAAGTGTAGCCGGTCTTGCCGCCGGTACAATCCTGATTTACAAACTGTGAATACGACTTAAATGGATGCAGCATCGCATGATGATTGTACAGCGGGGTATCCTCAGTATGCTTGTTTGTAGGTGGTATGATATAGGTCTTTGTGCCTGTAATCTTTCGAAACTCGTCATTTCTGTATGCTGCACACGAGATAAGCCCCATATCGTATGCGCTTGTCCAGTGATTTTCATCGGGCAGACCATTTGCATTGTTGAAATGTGTATCTGTACAGCCTAATTCTTTGGCTTCCTTGTTCATCAGATCAATAAATGTGCTGTAATCTCCCCCAAGCTTTTTGCCTGTATGCTCTGCTGCAGCATATGCGCACTCGTTTGCCGACTCAAGCATAACTCCATATAGTGTCTGCTCCATGGTCATCTCCTCGCCCACATCCCTCTTGATGCTCGACGAACCATCACTGCTCTCCTTCACCGCCTCTTTTGAGAATGTAACCTTCTCATCCATCTTGCAGTTGAGTATAGTCAGATATGTGGTGAGAATCTTTGTGATACTTGCAGGATAATGCTTTTCGTGTGAATTTTTCTCATAGAGCACCGTACCCGTATTGACCTCCATCACCACGGCGCACGGTGAATTTATCTGCGGTCCCTCCGGCCAGTACGTGTCATCACCATCCGCAAATGCCATAAGCGGTCTCGCACAAAGCGTCGTGACCATAGCAAACATTGCCATTATTAGTATTCCTGATTTTTTTAAATTTATAATTTTATGCTTCATATCTGTTCCTATTAATTCTAAAATTGGGTAGCTGTTCAGTACTATAACCAAAAATGTATTATTTCTAATTATAATGTATGAAAAACATGTTATCAAGGGCATGTGCATCGTATTTTTCCATTTTATTTTGACACCCACACAATTGTAGGGTATTATCTATATGAAATTTTACGTTTTTATAAGGAGATTTACATGAGACTTAGAAATATCCCGGGCGCCGGTGAAGTCATCGACAACAGCCCTTATTGCATAAAGGAGCCTGTTGAATTAAAAGGAAAATGGCATGATTTTTTAGGAAACAATAATCCGATTCATATAGAGGTTGGTATGGGAAAGGGCAGATTTCTGATGGATCTGGCACGGCTTCATCCCGAGATTAACTATATAGGTATCGAACGATATACCAGTGTGCTTCTTCGTGCCGTACAAAAAATGCAGGAGGACGAGCTGCCAAATGTGCACTTTTTGTGCATTGATGCCGCAACTCTTCCGGATATTTTTGACCGTAATGAGGTTGACCGCATTTACCTGAACTTTTCCGATCCATGGCCGAAGGACAGGCACGCAAGAAGACGCCTCACCTCAAGCGAATTTCTTGCCAGATATGATTTGTTTCTCGCACCTGACGGACGCATAGAGTTCAAGACTGACAACCAGGACCTCTTCACCTTCTCTCTGGAAGAGATTGAAAGCTCTGATAAATGGCACCTCGACGCCAGTACACGCGACCTGCATCATGATGCTGCAATGAATGAGGGCAACATCATGACCGAGTACGAGGAGAAATTCTCTGCTGTCGGAAACCCTATCTGCAAGCTGATTGCTTCAAGATAATGCAACATATCTGTCGTTAATCGCATGATTTATATAGTCAAACATGACCCAGCTTTTATGACATTCTTCAGATTTTTCTGAGGAACTGTCATATTCGTCTCTGGCATCGTTGAAATATCTCTGCGCTTCCTTATCTCTTCCCATCTTGCTATAGCTTGAACTGATATTACTGTAAACCATAGCCTTAAGATCTCTCGAGCGGATAATTTCTGCCGTGGCAAGGCTCTCCAGATAACATTCAAAGGCTTTTGACTCATCGTTCTCAAGCTCATATACCAATCCCAGGATATTGAGATACTCTGCATATTTTTCCACGTGACCGGTGCTCTTCAAGCGCGCAAGCGCTTTCTTTATACGTACAACCGCACTGTCATAGTCCTTCTTTACCACGTCATCTACTGCAATTATCATTTCGTTATCCGCTATATTGTCTGTTGAATATTTGTCTACCCCATTCATCATATTTTACTCCGACCAAAGCATCTTTCCAAATGTTACTTTTTTCCTATTCAACAGTATAAACTCATTATTTCAAAATTTCAATATTAATTTCACTTTTTATGGGACTATCAGACTACCCAAAAATTATGCAATAAAAAAGCACCAACCCTATGGCTCATACGTCCATAAAACCGGTACCTTTGAGTGCGCCTCCAGGGGCTCGAACCCTGCACACCCTGATTAAGAGTCAGGTGCTCTACCAAATGAGCTAGAAGCGCGTTTATTAATTTGTTTGCGTTTTCCTTAACGCGAAATTTATTATATAGTATAGTTTATAGAAATGCAACACTTTTTTTTAATTTTTTTAAATTTTTTTTAGATTTTTTGTAAAACAGTTGATTTTACACCGTTTTAAGCTATATTATTTTCTATATACAGAGACTTTTTATTCCAGATTTCCCATCCAAAGTCTCTCAGAAAGGATTTACTGATAATGAAAGTAGAAGAAAGATTATTAAAATATGTGGGCTATCACACCACATCTGATGAAGCAAGTGATAAAATACCAAGCAGTGACAGGGAATTTGCACTCGCAAGAGAGCTTGAGTCAGAGCTTAAGGAGCTTGGCTTATCCAAGGTTGTGCTCACTGACCATTGTTACGTGTATGGTCTGCTGCCTGCCACTGCCGGCATGGAGCACAAAAAAGCGGTCGGATTTATTGCACATATGGATACTGCACCTGATTTTTCCGGGGAAAATGTCAAGCCACAGCTGCTGCGTCACTATGACGGAAGCGATGTGCTGCTTAGAGGCAGTGGCGAATACCTGAGAGTAAGCGATTTTCCTGAGCTTAAAGCCCTCTCCGGACGCACTCTCATTACCACAGATGGCACTACACTACTTGGTGCCGATGACAAGGCCGGTGTGGCTGAGATTATGACCGCCTTAGAGCAGATTATCGCAGAGGGCACTCCTCACGGCGATATCTGGGTTGGATTTACCCCTGATGAAGAGGTCGGAAAGGGTGCGGATTTGTTTGATCTGGACTATTTCGAGGCAGATTTTGCCTACACCGTGGACGGTGATTACGAGGGCGAGGTGGCCTATGAAAACTTTAATGCCGCAAGCGCTGAATTTACCATAAAGGGCGTCAACGTGCATCCGGGCGAAGCAAAGGACATTATGGTCAATGCTGCTTTGGTTGGCTGCGAGATTGCCGCAGCGCTGCCTGCAAACGAGACTCCTGCCACAACTGAGGGCAGAGAGGGCTTTTACCATCTGTGTGATATGAGCGGTGATGTAGCATCAGCCCATCTGTCATATATTGTGCGCGACCACGACAAGGCTCTTTTTGCTAAAAGACTTGATACTCTCCGCTCTCTTGAGATAGAGATGAACAAAAAGTATGGTGAGGGCACTGTTTCTTTGACTATCACCCACTCCTACGAGAATATGCTTTCAATCATAATGGACAACATGTACATTATCGACCTGGCAAAGGCTGCTATAGAGGAAAACGGTCTAGAGCCGCTATCACGCCCGGTTCGCGGCGGTACAGACGGCGCACGTTTATCCTTCATGGGACTTCCTTGTCCAAACCTCGGTACCGGCGGCTACGGCTTCCACGGCCCATTTGAGCACATATCAGTGGAGGGCATGGAGACTGCGGTTAATATAATCAAATCAATTGTGAAGCATGTGCTGATGCTGGCTGACGCGTAATTTCGTGCCGGTCAGTTACTCTTCACAACTAACAGTATGACTAGCCACGGCCACGTTACTGTTCACTACTAACAGTGTAACCAGTAATCCGGCAGCACTTATCATTTTTGCAGTTGTTGGTGGAATATTTGTAAATTATCTTCGCAGAAATCAAAATGATATCGGCGGAGGAATGGGAAAGGATTACATGAAAGAGCATTGGGGAATCGATGACGACAAGTAATCAAAAATACCGGGCAACACATTTTGTGTCCCGGTATTTTTTATACAACCATCATAACTATTCAGAACCACTGAGAACAAGAAAAGCTGATGCGTTATCAGAAAAGCCTGACTTTGCTATCGTGAATTTGCAGGCTCCATGTTCACAGAGCGCCCCTTTATCTTCGCATTCTTCATGGCATTGAGCACTTCCTTGCCATACTCAGCCGGTACCTCAACAAATGTATACTTATCGTACATGTCGATTGCACCGACAAGCCTGCCAGGCATGCCTGACTCGCCTGCAATGGCACCTAAAATGTCACCCGGCTTTATCTTGTCCTTCTTTCCGACGTTGATAAACAGGCGTACCATGCCATCCTCTGCTCCTGTATTGTGGAAATCATAGTCGTCCTTTGATTCAGCTGTGGATATCTCTGAAGCACCCATAGCCTGGTATAAAAATGCCGCCGCTATATCCATTGCAGTGTAATCTGACTCATTTATCTGATTCTCTATAATATCAATGACACTTGTGAGATTTTCCTCATCTATAATGGTGGAAATCTGGTCCATAATCTTTTCTGCCCTGATTTTGGCAACATCATCAGAGGATGGAATTGGCTGTGCATAGATTTTTGTCTTGCAGTAGCGCTGTATGTCCTTGAGCTTATATACCTCCTTGCCCTTTACAAAGGAGAATGCCTTTCCACAGCGGCCTGCTCTTCCTGTACGACCAATTCTATGTACATAATACTCGTCATCCTGAGGCAGATCATAATTGAAAACAGCCTCCACATCATCCACATCAATTCCGCGCGCTGCGACATCAGTGGCAATAAGAATATCTGTCTTTCCGTTTCTGAAGTTCTTCATGACACGATCTCTCTGCACCTGCTTCATATCGCCATGAAGTCCTTCTGCACTGTAGCCGCGTCCGCAAAGCTCATATGCCAGCTCGTCGACCATCTTCTTGGTGTTGCAGAATACAAGTGAGAGCTTTGGATTATAGTAATCCAACAGTCTTGTAAGTACATCTATCTTGTCCTTGCGCTTCACATCATAGTAATACTGGTCGATATTTGCGACTGTCAGCTCTTTTTTCACAATCTTGATATTGATAGCATCATGCTGATATTTTCTTGTAATTTCCAAAATAGGCTTTGGCATTGTTGCCGAGAATAGTACTGTCTGATGCTCCTGTGGCAGGTATTCGAGCACTGTCTCGATATCCTCCCTAAAGCCCATGTTGAGCATCTCGTCTGCCTCGTCGAGCACTATTGTCTTTACATGGTCAGGCCTGATTGTCTTTCTCCTGAGATGATCCATAAGACGCCCCGGGGTTCCGATAATAATCTGCACACCGCCCTTAAGTGCCTTAATCTGGCGGCTGATATCCTGTCCTCCGTATACCGGAAGTACCTTCACACCATGCATATATTTTGCAAGCTTCCTGATTTCATCTGCCACCTGGATGGCAAGCTCCCTTGTAGGAGAGAGGATGATAACCTGTGTCTTGTGACTTGACGCATCAACGCTCTCAAGCACCGGAATACCAAAGGCTGCTGTCTTTCCTGTTCCGGTCTGCGCCTGTCCGATTACATCCCTGCCCGAAAGCACTGCCGGGATTCCCTGAGCCTGTATTGGAGTTGCCTCCTCAAAGCCCATATCCTTGATGCCTCGCAAAATCTTAGGGTTTAGTTCTAATTCGTCAAATCTGATTGTTTCCATATATTTTTTATATTTCCTTTCAAAAAAATAAAGTGTGCATATTTTTATAACATGCACACTTTAACATATTTGTGAGATAATTACAAAATATTATTTCTTCATTTTTTACGAAATATGCAATACCGCATATTTCTTTACTGAATAGTTACCAAAATACTACATACTGCTAAATAAAGCTGCTATCTCATCCGGTGTCAGATTACGATTTGTGTTATTCAAATCTACAACCGGAGACTTTGCAGGTTCCGGTTCACTTACAGGCTCCGGCTCAGGTACCTGTGGTGCCTCTGTGACCGGTTCCGTAATCACTTTCTCCGTCGGCTCTGATTCAGGTTCTGTCGCACCTGCGTTTGCACTTGCAAAAAGTGCTGCTATTTCATCTGCACTCAGCTGGCGGTTCGGATCGCTGTTTGTCGTATCTGCAACAGCTTCTTCTGCAGCAGGGCCTGGCTCTACTACCGGTTCCGGTTCAGGTATATGTGGTGTCTCACTTACAGGTTCCGGTTCAGGTACATGTGGTGTCTCAACTACAGGCTCCGGCTCATTTACCGGAATAGGCTCAGGTATCTGTTCTGACTCATTCGCTTGTACAGATTCCGGTTCAGGTATCGCCTCCATGGCCGGTGCTGATTGTGGTGCGTCGATCGTTTGCTTAGGCATCTCAACATTTGCTGTAAACTGAATAGGATTTGCTGTGATTGCCTGACTCAGACGGATTTCCATATCCTTTATGCTGTCAGACAGAACCTGCTGCTTTTCCATAATGTCCTTGAGGTTGTCATAAATCACATTTTTCTGGCTCTCAATAATGAAATCATTGCTCTCCTTGAGCTTATTCTCAAGATGCTCAAAAGTCTCCATAAGCTGTTCATTAGAGTTCATAATCGCATCAGCATTTTCCTTATTCCTGTTGATAACAACCTTTGCGATTCCCTTCTGTGCATTGATGATATCCTCAGTCGGAATCTTTGACTCCTTCTGCAGTATCTCAATCTTTCCCTCTATCTCATCAAAATACTTTCTAAGCATGAGGTAAGATGCCTTTTCCGACTTAAAAATACTGTCATACTGTTCCTCCCTCCTGTCCTCCTTTAGAGCACTCAGTGAGAAAAATCCGCTTATCACTCCCCACAGGCAAATCATAAAGATAACTGTGATTGCTGCAATGAGCATGTATTCCTTTGGATAATTAATTATCGCATAAAAATCCGCTAAAATAACAAGCGTGGAAATAAGAATTAGAAATATAACCTGTATTTTTGCCTTTTTTTGCTTTTTATCCTGCATATAATTCCCCTTCCCGGGGCCTGACGCTATCCGCGACAGCCGTACCGCGTGACGGCTGTGGATAATACAAGTCCCAGTACATTTATCTTAATGTATCTATTATAGCGTTTATTTGCTGTAATGTCGATTGTTTTTAATGATTTTTCAGACATTTTCCAAGTATCCATGTTTTCCGAATAGCGTACGTATATACCGATGTTAGTATTTTTTTTCATTACTCCCCGATAATTGTAAACCTTTATTGCAGTTTCGGTTGACAATCGACATCTTTTCATGTTAATGTGTTAACCGTACAAAAATTACTATGAAATTTACAAAAAGGAGATTTTATCATGAACCAGACAGAAACTATAGACTACAAGCATGGAACGACCTATGCCATAACGGTAACAGCGCTCATGACAGCTGTCACATGTATACTTGCACCATTATCTATCCCGATTGGGCCGGTACCGATTTCACTGACAAACCTGGCCATATATATTTCATTATATCTGCTCGGATGGAAACGCGGAACTATAAGCTACCTGATTTACCTGCTTATCGGACTTGTCGGAATCCCTGTATTTTCAGGCTTCACCGGTGGCCCAGCTAAGCTTGCCGGCCCTACAGGCGGATACATCATCGGTTTTATTGCCATGGCAATTATTGCAGGACTTGTAATCGATCATTTCCACCAGCCTTGGCTCCAGCTCATTGGTATGATTGTCGGAACTATCATATGCTATGTGCTCGGTACAGCATGGTTCTGCTTTGAGGCAAAAAGCACAGTCAGCGGTGCGCTCTCAATATGTGTGTTCCCATTTATCCCGGGCGACCTGATAAAAATGATAATTGCCATGCTTATCGGACCGGCTATTAAAAAAAGACTTCGCTAAACATCAACTCCAAGCTTTCTAAGCTCCTGATACAGGCGCGCTACCGGAAGCCCTACCACATTATTGTAATCACCATGTATTCCCTTAATGTGGATGGCAAAGCGTCCCTGTATCCCGTAGCTTCCTGCTTTATCCATCGGATCCCCGCTTGAAATATAGCGGTCAATTTCATCTTCCGTCAGTGTATACATGCTGACATCCGTCTTCTCATAAAAGCAGTGTTCTCCGGTTCTTCCGGCTTTGTCAATAAAAACAAACGTTACCCCTGTATAGACACTGTTCGTTTTTCCCGAAAGCATCGAAAGCATACGCCTGGCATCTTCTTCGTCCTTCGGCTTTCCAAGAATCTGATTCTCATAAGCCACTACCGTATCCGCTCCGATTACAAGAATATCCTGCGGTGTCACAAGCTCTGCATGCTGTTCATTGTAGGTAAGCACACCTGACGCTACCTCCTCTGCCTTTTGACGGGATAGTTCCATGACAACCGCAGATGGCTCCTCCTCTGTGATTATCTCTTCTCCCTTTGCAGGACAGACAACAAACTCTGCCCCAATCTGCTCTAATAATTCCTTTCGGCGCGGTGATGCCGACGCCAATATTATCTGACTCATATTTGTTATAACCTTTTCCTTCACTTTGGATTTTGTAGCTGTTTCATCTGAAGAATACAATTCCTTATGACTGATTACACGTTTCCACTTGTATTATACAGTTTCCTCTTTCACCGGCGCTTTCACTGACATAATTCTATAAAATACAGCACAAAATACCAACGCAAATACGACTCCAAACACATTCTGAATCACCCTGAGGCTGACTGCTCCCTTTAACCCATAGCTCTCTGCAGCTATAGCCAGAGCACCAAATGTATTAAAAACAGCCTGCCAGCCATATTGTGCCGATAATCCCACGCCGATTCCACCTATGATTCCTATGTACGCATAGATTGATGGCGGAAGCAGGAAGTATAATACCGTAAAGCATATAACCCCGGCAATATTACCGACAATCCTTTTTTTGACCCTGTACTGCATATCCTCCATAAACGGCAGGATGGCAGACATGGCTGCAATACCTGCCCACATTGCACGCGGCATATTGCAAAGCTGTGCAATACATAGAACTAACGGTACGCATAGTATCTGGCACAGCTGCCATTTTGTACGTGATGAAGAAAGGTCAAACTCCTCAATTACAGCTTTCATATTTCTTTTATAGTCTCTGTTTTTATGATTTCTGTAAAATACCAGGCATGTGAGGACAGCACCTGCAGCCATCCCTGCTATTCGAAGCATATAGCTTTTTCCTGACACATCATATCCATATAATAATAAATAACCGAGAACCAATGTGGATTGATTAAACATAAATGGATTATGGCATCCGAACAGAATCAGCACTGCAAGAGCTGCAATGTTTATAAGCAGTGCCGGAAGCGGTGAAAGCTGATTTGCCAGATGCGGGCATACTGTCATAATTACAAAGAACAATGCCAAAAGCCATGTAGAATGTCGGGTATGGATTCCCAGATCAGCGTTGCGAAATACCATAACGCATAATAAAACCACTACTCCTACAATACTGTTATCCTTTCCCAATATGATGCTTGAGGCAGTAACAAAGGCAAAGCAAAAAACCATTGTCACAGCTATCTTCACCATATATACAAACGCATGGTATAGTTTTTCTTTCATTGTTTTACTTTTTTTCAGCAGGCTTTTAGAGCCGGCCTGATTTAACTGCAGTTCCTGATAAAATGTCATATAAATTCTCCTATCTTTTATCTTATTATTTTATTATTGTAACTATCATGTTCTAAATAGCTACTCATTATAATTCTTTATTGGCAGTTGTACTACAAATCTGCATCCACCATATTCCCGATTTTCAGCTTTGATTGTTCCACCGGCGATGTCTACAATTCTTTTCACAAGTGCCAGGCCAAGGCCGTTTCCCTCGGCTTTATGGGAACCATCCACCTGATAAAACTTGTCAAATATTCTGGCTTTTGCATCATCCGCAATTCCCGGTCCCTCGTCTTCCAGAATAAACTGCACAGAATCATTTTCATGCCTTAGAAACATGGTGATTGTCCCATTTTGTGGACTAAACTTGATTGCATTATCCAAAAGATTCATCCAGATATGCATAAAAAGCCCTTCATTTCCAACATATCTGACCTCCTCCATCTCCACCTGAAATCCAATTCCTTTTTCAGTCCATTTATCTTCCAATGAAAGAAATGCCTGACGGATTTGTTCATCCAGACGATATTCGGTTTTTTTCATTGGAATATTCTGATTTTCCAGCCTTGATAACAATAAAATATTTCCAACAAGACCTGAAAGCCTTTGAGTATTAAACAGGATTTTTTCTACATACCCCTCCTGCTCCTGTGACAGCTCATCTCCCTGGAGCAGCATCGTATAGCCTTCAATTGCATTGATTGGAGTCTTGAACTCATGGGAAACATTGGATACAAAATCCATTTGCAGCATCTCTGTTGCACGAAGCTCTTTTGTCATGACATTAAAGCTCTGATAGGATTCTCCAATCTCGGCTATGCGGCTGTTTGTTTCCAGATGCTGTTCAAAATCTCCCTGGGAAACTGCTTTCATTGCTTTACTGAGCCTGGTAATCGGCTCCAGCAGCCTTGCATTGATAAATGATGTAATAAGTCCTGCTATCAATGTATTAAAAATCAAAAGCCAGCCAAGGCCCGGTATTTTCCCGGGCAAATCCAAAAAATGATTCAAAAACGCAAACAACAGGGCTGATATCAGCATAGAAAATGCAAGTGCCAGCCAGATTGCACCGGTCAGACACGAGCGGATACGCAATTCTTTTTTCTTTTTATACTCCATTATTTTTTCACCACCTTGTATCCCAGACCACGCATTGTTACAATTTCGAAATCCGGATTTTCTTTAAAACGCTCCCTGATTCTTCCTATATGTACCTCTATCGTATGTGGGTCTGCCTCCGTCTCATATCCCCATACCTCATCCATTAGCTGCTGCTTCGTAAATGTCCTGCCCGGTGAAGCTGCCAGCTTGTATAAAAGCAGGAATTCCTTTTTGGGCAGGACAAGAGTTTCATCACCGGTCACAACTGTCATTGCATCATAATCAAACTCGGTTGAGCCAATCACAATTTTGTGTTCGTTCAGTATCTGTGCACGCCGAAGCAGTGCCCCTACCCTCAAAACCATTTCATTGACATTTACGGGTTTTACCATATAGTCGTCACTTCCCGAAAGAAAGCCCTGACGCATATCATCAAAGCTGCTTTTTGCAGTAATCATAAGCACCGGTATCTGATATCCCGCCGAACGAAGCTCCGACACAAGTTCATATCCATCCATAACCGGCATCATTATATCGGAAATGATTAAATCAATATATTCTCTGTCCAATACCTCCAGTGCCTGTGCTCCATCCGACGCACTTTTGACCTGATATCCGCTCTTTTCAAGCACCTTTTGGAATAACAGACTTAATTCCTTATCATCTTCTACAATTAATATCTTAAACACGCTTTATATTCTCCTTTAATCAAAACAAATTCCTTGCCCATCCAAGCAGATGCTGTACCAGAAACACCTTTCTTTTATGTTTTTCTGTTAATTCAATCGGCTTTACATGATACGGATCATAATATGTTCCGTCGTCTAATACCTGTCTGGACACGCTCTCATACTCCATCATGCCATCCTCCAGCTGTTTATTAATCTCTTTACTGCGTATTACAAGCATCAGCTCTGTATCCAGATAAGTACTTCTCATGTCCATATTGAATGAACCTATTACTGACAGATCATCGTCAATCAGAATACTTTTTCCATGATACGAATAACCGCCTTCATATTCCCAGATATCAATTCCTGTTTCTAAAATTCTGTTTCTGTTTTTGGCATAATCAGCAGCTCCAAATGGATTTCCGTTATTTGCAACAGAATTTGTCATAATAGAAAAGTCCGGAACCTTCTGTGCAATTTCCTCCCATGTATTATACATCATATCATTGCAAATAATATATGGTGTATGAATTTTTACGCGTTCCTTTGCATTTTTCATTAATTCTCCCAGCTGATACCATACCACCGGTTCCTTAGCTTGGGTGTGGATTGGGTTTGATAACAATGTAATCTTTTCTGTTTCAAAGGTTTCATCCGCATAATCTGTATCACAAATTTTTTCCTTATTAACTTCAAAATATTGCTGATACCCTTCCTGCAGCTCTAAAACTGCTTTCTTTACAGATTGTCTGTCAGCTAATTTTTTACTGTTATGAAAATACCGACAGTCCTCCTGTTCCCATATTGTTTCAAAATAATCCAATAACTGATTGACCGAATTATCTTTCTGTGTCTCATTGCAGACAACTAACACGTCCCGGTCAAAATTCTTATGCCCCGGAAAATCACCCAAAAAATAATTATATGTGTTTCTTCCGCCAAGAATGTATATTTTACCATCTGCAATCAGATATTTATCATGCATTCTTCCCATTGTCTTCCATGGCTTAAGCGGATTTGCTTTATTGTACAGCTTAATCTCAACATTCTCATGCGAAGATAATCCATAAAAATATGGATTACCCTCCATATCAATCCAGCTCTCCATTCCATCTACCAATATGCGGACATGTACGCCTCTGTCTGCCGCATCATGCAGTGCTCCTAAAATCAATTTTCCGCTTTCGTCTGATTTAAATGCAAATGTAGAAAGGATTATTTCATCCTTTGCATTTTGGATTAATCTAACTCTTTCTAAAAGAGCCTGCGAATTTTTTTCAATGATTACTGCTCTTTCCGTATTCTCTCTCCCCGCCACACTCATAATATTTTGTGTTTCCTTTATAGTAGCATCAGACACCGCCGGCTGTTTTTTATATGTGATGCAGATTCCGATTAACTCATAAAAAGCCACACATAAAAAAACTGCCAGTATAGCCAAAATAATTTTACATATTTTATGCCTTTTCATTGTACATCACCTGATTCCTTGTATTTTATACTCATACAATACAATGTCAATCTCAATTTTACCTCAACAGAATTGATTTTATGCAAAAACTACTTCCCTTATACCAAAAGAAGACGGGTAAAACCCCGTCTTCCTATAGATAATCCGTATAATATTTTTAAAGCACAATTACGGCAGCGTCAAGCCCCTCTACTTTTCCGTCAAATGCGCTATCTGTCAGCAGATTATATTTCTTGGCATACTCATTAAATTCCTTTACACTGCTGCCGCAATTGAAAAGCATTGCGATTGTCTCCTCGCCGTTTTTTCTGATCATAACAATCGTATCATCATCGTCATTTGTGATTGTCTCAATCATTTCGCCCTCTACGATGCATGCATGTGCTTTTCTAATCTGCATGAGCTTCTTATACCAATTATACATCTCCTTGTCCTGGTATTCCTCATCCCAGTACATGCCTCGTCTGCAGTCCGGATCATTTGCTCCCGGCATGGCATACTCATCGCCATAGTAAACCATAGGCATTCCCGGCAGTAACAGCTGAAAGGCTGCTGCGAGATGCTGTTTTTTCTTATTATCATTGCACAGATGTAGAAATCTTGCTGTATCATGGCTGTCAATCAGGTTCCACATCAGCGGATAGCACTTTTTGTTTAAGCGCCCCTTCAGATATCCCAGATTCTGTACAAACTGGCTGACATTAATCTTTTCATCTGCAAGCAGGTCTATCAGATTCAGGTAGAATGGATAGTTCATTACAGTATCCCACTCATCTCCCTCGAGGAAGTCTCCTGCGTAGTGCCATATCTCACCAATTATCAGCATATCCTTCTTTACAGCCTTGATTGCCTTTCTGAAATTCTTCCAGAAGAAATGACTGATTTCGTCTCCTACATCCAGTCTCCATCCGTCAATATCACATTCCTTAATCCAGTAGCAGGCAACATCCGTGATGTATTTTTCAACCTCAGGATTTTTCAAATTAAGCTTTGGCATTCCACCGTAATAACCGAAGCATTTGAAGTTTGGAATTTCTCCCCATTCACCCCTAGGTGGCAGCTCGTCGATAAAATACCAGTCGAGATATTTTGACTTTTCGCCCTTTTCAAGTATATCCTGAAATGCAAAAAATTCTCTTCCTGTGTGATTGTATACCGCATCCAGCACTACCTTCATCCCACGCTCGTGAGATTTTTGTACAAGCTCCTTTAAGTCCTCTGTTGTTCCAAACGATGGGTCAACCTGATAATAATCAATAGTATCATACTTATGGCACGAATTTGATTTAAAGATTGGTGTCAGATACACCACATCAATTCCCAGATCTTTAATATAATCCAGATGCTCTATGATTCCCCTGAGATTGCCATGCAAATCATCCATAGGCGTAATCGGCGCTTTATACCACAGCTTTTTGTCCACCGGCTGTGTTGTGGCAAAGCGCGATGGAAAAATCTGATACACTACCTTGTTGGCTGCCCACTGTGGCACCTCAAACATCTCTTCCTCTCTGAGATTCTGCGGGCAGTCAAACATTCTATCCCTGTTTGTGATGCACTCCTTGTCGAACTCATAATTGCCGTAATATACCTTTTCACCCTGCATGTCCGTAAATTCAAAAAAGTATCTCAGACATATCAGATGCATCTGAAGCTGCGCCTCATAATAATCGTGAAACTGCGAGGTGGCTACCTTCTTCATAGGAAGTGTCATTCGCGTATCCTTGCGCTCGATTGGTATATACTTGTCCTCATAGTGAAGGATTACCTCCTTCATATCATCCTTTTTTACCTGCACGCGTATCACAAACAAATCCTTATCTATCGCATAGCAGAATCTTTTATCCATATCATGAAAAATTGCTGAATATTCCATAAAATGCCCCTTTACTTACGTATTTCGTTATTTTGTATTTTAACGCACTATTTCAAACAATTCTATCATTATATCCATGACATTTTTACACTATTTCTACTTTATGCATGATTTTAGATTAATAACATTTTATTTTTTTGACTTTATTCCCTAAAACACTGCGTTCATTATCAATCTTTGAAATCTCACTTTTGTGCCGAAAATTCGAGTGCCTTTTGTTCATTTTCTGCTGTCATTGCATCCACATAATCCTGAGGATTCCAGACTTCATCTAATATATCCTCCGGGAACTTTTTACGAATATCATCAGAGTATTGGCTGCCATCTCCCGGCTCCCAATATTCAGATAGTTCATATCCATTCTCTGTCACATTGAAAGTTAGGGCAACAGGACCACAACCTCCACCGACACTTTCAATCCCTTCTTCGGACAAATTATATTCCTCATAAAGAGTGAGAACATATACTGTCAATGTCTCATTCTCCTCAGAGTTTGCAGCCCCACCGGCTTCTGTAGCCAATACAGTATGGCTTTCGCAGGCAAAAACACCTTTGTAGTATCTATCGCTGTTATGTTCCATGATTGCATTATGGATTGCTGTATCAACATTGGTTTCGTTAATCGATTCTGTTCTGGTTTCCCCGGCACAGATGCGTTGTAAATAGCTGATAAAGTCAGAGTCAGTTATTCGGTAATACACATTCTCATACAGAATTGCTGCTTGATTTCCGTTGGAATCAAAACCGCTGAATGTGATTCTGTCGTTTTCCTTGGTATCCACATGAAGGGAATAGAAAGGTGTATGACCTTGCAAAGATTGGTCTTTGTGACCAATCTTTAAGTTTTTAATACGATTGCTCAACTCGTCAATTTCCGCTGCGGATAATTGGAATGTGGTCGGTCCGCTATTTGTTCTAAAGTCCATGGTGCTTGCTTTGGAAATTTGAACAGAATCAAGTTTCACTGGGAATGAACTCGGATTTGTCAGGAAACATACCCCAAGAACAATACTTGAAACCACAGCAATAGCAACAATCCAAAATGCAGGTTTCTTGTAATTCAGCACATTTTTCACCCTTTCTTTGACGCCAACCTCTCCAAAGGCAAGTGGACAAACCATAACTGTTCTTCTATTCACGCTACAAGAAAGCAGAGCTTCTGAATAAGAAATAGACTCGTTTTGATTCAGTCCACGAATAACTTTTTCATCGCAGGCAAGTTCAATATCTCGGCAAAGTAAAATATATGCAATCCATACAAGAGGATTGAACCAATGGATTGCCAACACTAAATACCCCAACGGTTTCCACCAATGGTCACAGCGTTTCAGATGAGCATTCTCATGGGCAATAATATAGGGCAACTGTGCTTCATCTGTCCCGGAGGGAATGTAGATGCTCGGTTTGAAGAAACCAAGAATAAAAGGTGTTTGTATATCGTCACAAATCCAAATGTTGTCCCGCACAGAAAGGGATGCACCGACTTTCTTTTGCAAGCGGAAATAGCTGACGGCAGCATAAACGAGCATGGCTATGATGCCTATTGCCCATACGATTGCCAGCACAGGAATCAAAAGCTGAAGTGGATTTGCGCTTGCAATTGGCTCTGGAGCAAAGGTGTCCGTAATAATTGGATTCACTACCTTGTCGATAGAGCTTACGCCTGTGGAGATTTCTGGTGTCCAGTCCATCATGATTTCAGGACTGATGGTCTCGGCACTTGGAATCAAGCTCAATGCGCTTTCAAAACTGAACGGGCAAATCAATCGAAAAGCTACGATACCCCACAGTAGGACATTGATCCACTTAGGTGCCTTTTTCAAAACCACACGCAAAAGTACGACCGCAAGGATCAGCCAAGATGCGGCGATACTCATATTTACAATTTTCAAAAAGAATGAACTCATAGATTACTCCTTTCCGGCGGCTGCATCAATCATGCGTCGAATCTCCGCAGCTTCCTGTTGAGAAATACCCTTCCTTTGTGTAAAAGCCGCAATGAAAGCAGGAAGGGAACCTTCAAAGGTTTCGTCAACGAACTGCTCGCTCTGAACGGCATAGAAATCATTTTTAGACAGAACAGAGGAAACGATGCCACCATTATTCTGGAAGATACCACGCTCACAAAGCTTGCGTAATATCGTATAGGTGGTGGAGCGATTCCAGTTCAGTTCTTTTTCACAGAGCTTTACCAATTCTCTGGAGTGCAAAGGCTCATTCGCCCAAATAATATCGGCAAAGTGGGATTCCACTACGCCCATCTTCATCTCAGCCATAAAGATTTCTCCTTTCAGTTTATCGCTAATAAACTAATTATAGTTTACTCCCGATAAACTGAAATGTCAATAGGAAACAGCCATTACTCTCACAGGTTTCATAAAGTTTTGGGAAGAGAATCCGCTGTCGCCACGAAGATAAGTTTTAATGCTCCTTTCCAGGTATTCTTGAAAAATAGATTCCATAAATTTATCAAAAAAATCCGCTATACTTTGTTTTAAAGTATAGCGGATTTTAGTTATTTTACGATCTGAAAGCTTCTAGTAATAGGAGCTGCCTGATAATTGCCACCAATTGTAACTACTGTGACTACATATCTGCCCGGCTCTGTAGGAGCCTTTGTGCTTGAATATGGCTTCCACTTGCTTGTAAAGCCACTGTATAGATAATGCACATTGCTCTGGCTGATTGAGACATCACCATCATATGATAGCGTTGCTCCAAAATCAAAGGATGCTACATCTGAGGCTTTAAGCTTCCCATTTGTAAAGCTCTGATTCCAACTAAGCTTAGTTCCTTTTGAATGCATCTTGACAAGTAAAGCACCAACTCCAACACCTGTCTCATAATTCTTGTTATCGGTAACCGCTGTCACCGTATAAAGACCGGCACGGTTTGGAGTACCAAATGACACTCTCACTGTGTCTGCAACAGAAGGAAGCTTATTTATTATCTCAAGAATCTGTCCAACTGTACCCGTATCTATATGAAGCTTCTTCAACGTGTCAAGCAGCTCCTGTGTGCTGAAAAGTTTTCTAAGCTCTCCGACTGTCATACCGTCCTGCATCATCTGTGTAAAGGACTTTCCATATAGCTTTGAAACAACCGGATCTATAAGCTTAAGTACTGTGCTGTTTGTATACTTCTCAGGCATCTGAAGATAAATGCCTGCATTTACATTGCTTGTAAGACCGGCATAGATTGTATATACATCAAACCTGTCTGAAGGATTTGTTGTAACAAAATCCTGTGGTAGTGCATCTCCGGCATAAATGTTTGTTGACTTTACTTTAACATTTACCTTTGCCTTATTAACGGTCACACTAGTCTCTGCTGATGCTGATGGACGATACTCGGCATTGCCTTTATATGTTATACGGATTTGCTGCTCTCCTGCACCCATCTGCAGATAAGTAAGTAAATTAACCTTTCCGCCTTCTGTCGGAGCCCACTGCCTGGTGACTCCCTCAACTCCGGCTACATCATCAACACCATAGTATTCCATTGTAAAATCATCAACACTTAACGTATCCTTTGCAGGCAATGTACTGTTGTCCCAATCAATTACCTGATCAAATATTGACTGTTTCATAACGGCAGTGTCCATATTGTATGAAAAAGATACTCCCTCCCTGCATACAACGGCCGCTGCTATACGGTTATCGGCTGTAGTCACATTTACCTGTGTCTGTGTACCTTTATAGTTCTTATTTCCATCCCACTTTATGCGGATAGTCCACTCTCCCGGACCAAATTTTTTAAATGCTGCAGTCCAGTTTGTAGAATTAAGTGGCTGCCAGTTTGGTATTATATCTGTTCCGGCATTGTACTCCATTGCCACATCATCATATGTAAGCCCTGCCGGATTTGTCTTTGCTATCACAGCATCATAAATTGCTCTTGCTGTAGCATCAAAATCATATGACTGATCCGCGTTAAAAGCCATGCTCACTTCATACGGAGCATCCTTTAAAACAAATGATGATTCATACTTGTAAGCTCTGTGGAGTGTAACAACCTCATCGCTTCCCTTAAGTCTGAATTTGAAATCTCCTTCACCGTTTTCTAAAAATGCCGGATGATTATATTCTGTTGTTACAGTATTCCAAAGTATTTTTTCGTTGTTGTGCTCGTAAAGCCCTCTAAGCTTCCGAATGCTGTATTTTTCTGTAATTTAGTCTTATCCTTGCCCTCGCACTCGTACTCCCAATCAAGGTTTTTTACATCAACTTCGTCTGCGTTTACAACAAGCGCTTTTGCTATTGCCGCTTTAGCAGTCTCAATATCTGCACCCTGCGGAATAACTGCTGTTCCATTCTGAAGCTGTACTGTCACCTTCTGTGACTCATCTGTCAATAATGCACTGCCGCTGTCAACAGACTCATAAGCCACATCTGCTGCAAATATGACCTGCGTTGCAAGTGGTTCTATCGCTTTTATTTACTTATATTACTGCACACTCAGATAGCTTGTCACACAATAAAGTGTCTGTCCATTATATTCCACGCGTGACCAGCCAAACTCCTCATTGATTCCGGTTCTGGTGACGGTTTCCCCATTTTTTATCGTTGCAACAACTGTAGCATCCGGATTTGTGACACTTGGAAGTGCACGCAGATTAACCTCTATTTTTGCAGTGACAGTATCATTACACTCCTTGAACTTTGTCTTCAGTCCGTCTCCGCTGCCACTTCCGTCCTGCCCGGGAACTACATAGTTCATATCTGTTGTGAGGTAGTTTGAAATGGCATAATATGTCTGTCCATTATATTCGACACGTGACCATCCACTGTCACTGACGCCTGTTCTTGTTGCTGTATCACCGTTATTGAGCGTTGCCTTAATTGTGCTGTCATTGCCCTGACTTGGAATATCCCTCAGGTTGACGCTCTCCTTGGCAGTTACGGTCTCATTTACATCCGAAAACTTCATATTTGCTTCCGGGTCAGCTGTTGCATTGTCAGCCGCATCACCATTTTTTGCAGATTCTGTTTCATCAAACCCAAAGTATGCAACATTCAAATCTACCGGCTTATCAATCCCTGACACCTTTCCCTTATTGGTATACTGCCACATGGCATGTGTGCCTTCATAAGATGACTTTGGTGTTTCCGGATAAGCCGTGTCCGGATATTGTGACACCCAGATTTTGTACCTGCTCTCAAGTGTTTTAGTATCCCACTGGCTGTTTTCCGACAACTCATTCATGGCAGCGTAAAACATAGGCGTGTATCCTTTTTTATATATTTCCTGCAAAAATGCCTCAGCTACTTTGGTACGGGCCTCTGATGACATGCCATACTGTCTGCTTGCTGAGTCTGTGAAGCCCTCGCAGTCAAATGCCACCGGATATGTAATCTGATATTTTGAGATGTAGTCTGCAACCCAGTCTGCCTCTTCAATGGCTTCTGTTTCATTTACTGCTGATGAGAAAAAATATACTCCAACCTTTATGCCATTTTTCTGTGCCTCCTGCATGTTGTATCTGGCATTTGTATCAACACACATCTCACCTGTTTTCTGGGTTCTGTAGCCCACACGTATCATCGCAAAATCAATTCCGCCTGCGGCAACCTTGTCCCACTTTATGGTGCCCTGATATTTAGATACATCAATTCCGAAGGTCAGATTACTATTTTCCGCAACAGTGCTTGCAGACAGTATCTGTGTCTCATCCGCAGAAGCCCCATCATCAGATGTCACACTCATTGAGCCGGCATTGTCTCCCGTATGCTGCGGGTCGTCCTTGTCTGAACTATCCTCTGTGGCTGTTTCCGTCATCTGTGACGAGCCTTTAGCCTCGTTTTTTGCTGACTTAATCACAAAAAATGTGGCAACTGCAGCCAGCGCAGCTACTATCGCAACAATTATAAATATTGCTATTATCTTTCTTTTATCGTTCATAGATTTTCCTCTTCATTATTTATATATGTCACCATGTACAGGCAATCTGCTTTTATGCAACAAAATATATCATATAATCATGTAATTTTCAGTCTTTTCACCGTTTTTGTCCGTATCCGCATTTACAACGAGATTTACTCCATCAAGTCCGGTTACATTTACGTTGCGATTTACCTTTGCGTCATATGAATCAGCGTTGATAATCTCAGATAAATCAATACCTGTTGCCTCTTTCATACTCTCAAATACCTTTGCCATTACAACCGGTACATTTCCGGCAACCTTGCCTACACCATTTTCGCCATCACCGCCACCAATAATAGTAATCTTGTCGATTTGTCCAAGTGGCTCTGCAACCTTGGCTGCGATATCAGGCAGCACCTTAATCATCATCTCTGCAACGGCTGCCTTATTGTACTTGGCATATGCCTCTGCCTTTTTCTCCATAGCCTCAGCCTCTGCAATACCCTTTGCCTGGATAGCTGATGCTTCTGCCTCTCCGACTGCACGGATACCGGCAGCTTCCTGCTCCTTGGCATATCTCATGGCTTCTGCCTCTGCTTTCTGTGCCTCCGCCTGACGCTGTGCCTCGAACTGTCTTGCCTCTGCTTCCTTCTGACGCTGGTAGAGCTGTGCCTCTGCCTGCTGCTGTGCTGCGTATTTATTGGCTTCAGCCTTTTTCTTGACCTCTGCCTCAAGAGACTGCTCTGTTACTGCAACCTCTTTCTGCTTTAACTCAATCTCTCGCTCCTGCTTTGCGATATCAGCGTTTGCTGTGGCAACCTCAATGGTCTTACGCTGCTCCTCCTTCTGGATGTCGTAAGCCGCATCCGCCATAGCCTTCTTTGTATCAGCCTCCATCTGAAGCTCTGATTTCTTGATAGCGAGCTCATTCTGTTTCTTGGCAATCTCTGTCTGTGCTGCAACCGCTGCATCATTTGACTCTTTATCAGCCGAAGCCTGAGCTACCTTGATGTCTCTCTCACTCTCTGCCCTTGCGATGGCGGCGGCCTTTTTAATCTTTACGATATTGTCGATACCAAGATTCTCTATTACCTCGTTGCCATCCACAAAATTCTGCACATTAAAGCTGATGATATCAAGTCCCATTGCCGCAAGATCAGGCTCTGCATTCTCTTTTACCAGATTGGCAAACTTCTGACGGTCTGAGACCATCTCTTCAAGCTTCATTTTTCCAACAATCTCACGTACATTACCCTCGAGAACCTCTCTGGCAACACCAGCGATATACTCTGTGTTTTTGTTAAGGAAATTCTCAGCCGCAAGGCGTAGCTTTTCAGGATTATTACTGATCTTTACGTTTACCGTAGCATCGACGTTGATATTGATATAATCTGCTGTCGGTACTGCATTGCTCGTCTTTACATCGATAGGTATCAGTCTGAGATTCAGCTTATCAAGACGCTCAAAAAACGGAATACGTATGCTCGCCTTTCCGATAACTACCTTTGACTTTTTCTTCACACCTGAAATGATATACGCCATATCAGGCGGTGCCTTCACGTATCCGATTGCCATAAACAACAGGATAACAAGAACAACAACTGCAACAATAATTCCAATGATACTAATGTCCTGCATAACTTTCTCCTCTCTTTAGTATGCTTTTTATTAATAATTTAACAATATCATTTTATTATAAATATATTGTTTTGTCACCCTAAATATTAAAAAAATAATATACCACTGTGCATTTGAATGTCAGATTTCCCGCTGTGGATGCCTGGCCGATTGGAATCATTGCGGATGCCGCAAATGCAAAGGTATTTATATGGCATGCTGCACCCGTCGCAATTAGTACTGCTCCTCCAACTGTCCTCCAGATTCCCTGTGTCTTTACTTACAATCGAAATGTCTCTCTGACTTTTTATCTATTTCACCAAAAGAATGAAAACTGTTATTTATATAAATTTCTAGTTCCTGTTCTGTAAATTTATATTCTTTGAACAGTTTTGAAATATGTAATACCTTGGAACACGCATATATTATTGCACTCCCATTAAATGGTCCTGTAAATGTACAAAAATTTCTTTCATCTATTACGTATGTATACCAATTTCCATTTCTTTCAAAATATCCACACTGATTTGGCTTTTCGATAAACTCACCAAAATGAAAATCTCTATACTTTTCCAGATTCTGCTCTGTTTTTTCAAATAACACATTTTTTATTTTTTCTGCTTTTTCATTTAACATATTATTCACCACTTTCTTATTTCTACACTTACTTAATCACAACAGTATCCATATCAAAAATTATTCCAGCTTCTTTTAAAGTTCCCCAACTATAAATTGTATTCATCTGCCCTGCTCCACCTTTCATATGAACATCTCCAACATCCCATGCGGCAGCCTTTCCATAATATCCATATTTAGATATTACATTATTTCCCGCAATTTCAACACCATCTGAAATATTGTTTTCTCCTATAATTTCCGGTCTTTCTTTCCAATTCAAATAATCCTTGAGCAAGTCTTCTGCAACATCTTCGTCAATTCCTAACTCTATTAACTTTTGTATCTTGCAGGTCATGCTATCCTCTACAGTAACTATATCTACAGTATCCTTATATAAATCAACATCAAATGTTCCTGTATTAACCTTGGCAGAACTTTTTGGAATTGATCTTTCAGAATTATTAGCATATGTCCCATCTGCATTTTTTCCATATCCCATAGTAAAACCTCCATCACCACCATCACGGCTTACAGGTATTTTACCGCTCAATTCACCAATACTTGCAATTGTATCTGGTTCATACCCTCCATAATATGGCCAATCAAGATTAAACGTTTTTTCTCCAATGGAATTAGTTGTTAACTTAATGAAATACTTCGCATTATGTGATGTAATTAAATCATATCCTTCAACTGCCCATGATTCTGGACTATTTTTTACAATATTATATATTTCTTCACTATTTAAACTATTGAAAGTCAATACTTTACTATCATCGCTTAATTTTTTATATTCATTATACGCGGACTCTGCATACCATTTATTACCCGAAACATTAAACTTAGTATCAATTCCATTCAGCCCCTTTGCTGTCACTCCACTCGCAACCATACCGGCAACCATTCCTGCTGTATCATTTCCTGTCACATCTGTGGTTATCTTCTGCGCACCGGCTCCGGCTCCCATTGAGATGCCTTCTTTGGCGACTATTGTTGCTGTGCTTTTGAATGTCAGATTTCCCGCTGTGGATGCCTGTCCGATTGGAATCATTGCGGATGCCGCAAATGCAAAGGCATTTTCTGTCAGATAATATGCGTCCTCGTTTCCCTGAAACAGGTCATCCTTTATGCCGTTTACTGCCGTGCTGTCAATGTCACCTGTGCTTCCATAATAAATATCCTGCTTTATACAGAGTCATGTTATCTAGCAGTGTCTGCACCGTGACTTTAAGACTCGACAGCATTGTGATGTGAGCATCTTCCATATAGTTTTTTAGGCTTCTGCTGTATTTCCTGTAAATACTGCATTTTCAATGAAAAATTAATATCACGACTACTAATCATTATAAGTTTGATTTCCTATTCATAACAATTGAATTCCTAAACACTTTGAGTGTTACTGATGATTTTTCGATTATTTCATCTACAATTCTTTCATTTCTCTTTATATATTTCTTTTCAACAATATATTCTTCGCAATCATCAAGGTTTATTTTTTTTGCCGCTGCACCTTTTTCATATTGAATCCAAGAATCATCTTTCGCATCATGTGCTACATCAATTATGACTTCATTATTTTCAACATTTCCCTTCATACCAACGGCACGACCTTCATCCACCATCCATATATCTGTATCTTCTACAGTATCCCTATACTTAACATAAAAATGTATATCGTATATTGCACTCAAACAAGAATCATTTATATCAACTACTTTCTTAAAATAATCTCTTTTGGGTTCAAACCCCTCAATCATTTTACTTTGATCATAGGTCAATAACGTCACTTGTTCGTCCTTTATATTAGATATATATACATAACCTTCATATTCCGCTAACATATTTACCTCCTAATTATTATGGAACCGGATAAAATCTATTGGCATCTTTATCCCACATTCCAACCATTGTTTCGTTACCATCTGCGTCAATTTTATAAATAGCACCATCTGTTGGTGTTGTAGCTGGATATTTGTATTCTGGTATCAAATGATCATCACTACCAGTGAAGCCCGTACCCGTACATGGATGACCATCGTTTGGAATACCTATATCTGATGGATTGGCATCACTTGTAAATCTTATAATATATACATCTGCATTCTGTTCCAACTCCTTCACATTACAGCCTTCTCCATCATTTCCTTTATAATCCAAACGTAACTCTTTATATGCATCAGAGCCGCAAGAAATATATGGAGCAGTATCCTCCGCTTTAGAACAGCAGTTTCTAACTTGTGTCCATTCACCATTTAAGTAATTATCAACTTGACCTGATGGAATAACCTTTTGCATAACAGTATCTGGTTTAATTTCTGGAACTTTTTCACGTGCTTCAAGTAAACTTGTTTTATCTATAGCTGAAAATTTTGACCCATCTAATTTGCCATCAAGGTTTTCATTTAATCCACATGTTGTTGAAGCGTTTCTGTCAATAATTTCCCTTCGGTCACTGTCATTAAATGTTGATTCAAAGGAGTTCTTTGCATCAAAATTGTCACCTCTAAATTTATCATTTATTTCTTTTGCTTCATCCGTTAATACATCACCATTAATATAACCTTTGTTTGACCAGCCCAATTTTGCATCTGCCATATTAAGTACCTTCGCTGATCCCGTCGATGCCAGTATTCCGGCTATCATTCCAAGTGTTTGGTTGTTTGTTTTATCATATACCAGGTTAGATGCTCCATATCCTGCCAGAGTTGATACACCTTCTTTTCCAAGCATAACAGTCCCTGATCTGAATGTCAGTTCTCCTGCTTTACTTGCTGTCCCTATCGGTATCATCGCTGATGCCGCAAATGCAAAGGCATTTTCTGTCAGATAATATGCATCCTCGTTTCCCTGAAACAGGTCATCCTTTATGCCGTTTACTGCCGTGCTGTCAATGTCACCTGTGCTTCCATAATAAATATCCTGAGTGCCCTCTATGGCATCTGCAGCTCCGAATACTGCTGTTCCGCTTCCTACGGCTACTGCAACGTCAGCTACTATTGGTATTGCAGCACCTCCTGTCAGCACTATGCATGCTGCACCCGTCGCAATTAGTACTGCTCCTCCAACCATCCTCCAGATTCCCTGTGTCTTTCTCTTTTCGGCTTCATCCTTTATCTTCTGTTCTGTCTCATAGATTTCATCGTATGCTTCTTTATTCTTCTCATGCAAGTCTCCAAATATTTTAATGCCCGTGT